>Ga0172380_10004805_pt1 | contig 16988 bp, 22 predicted proteins | sample Leawe162metaG_FD_119747 | JGI IMG/M metagenome (GOLD analysis project Ga0172380, IMG submission 119747) | Leachate microbial communities from a municipal landfill in Southern Ontario, Canada - Leachate well 162 metaG | ecosystem: Engineered > Solid waste > Landfill > Unclassified | place...
AATTTATCGACATCGTGTTTGGTGATGTCGTAGTCGGGCGAGTAGCACTTGGCTTGCACCGCCCAGTGCTCGCCGTTCCTGTGCTGGAACACGAGGTCAATGCCGCAATCCGCACCCCAGCGTCCCGGCCATTCTTCCCACAGCCATATTTGGTCAACCTGGGTGGCCCATTCAGGATCGGCCTTGAGGAACCATTTGACGAAGTGCTCGAACTGCTTGCCCCGCTTGGCGGGGTCGGCATCGAGGCTGTGGTAAAAATCGGAAAATTGGCCGGTCATTTCATACTCAAGTATTCCGTAAAAGACGCATTCATTATCGCGCCCCGATAGCTCGCTACGTGAGCCTCAAACAGGCGCGGCCAGAATTTCCTTGAGTGCGGAAATCAGCGCGTCGCATTGCTCGTCTGTTCCGACCGTGATGCGCATGAATGGCGCGATGCGTGCTGGATTCTTGAAGTGCCGCACGATGATGCTGCGCTCGCGCAAGCTGGCCGTGAGTTCTGCGCCGCCATGCGCAGGATGGCGCGCGAAAATGAAATTGGCCGCCGAAGGCAGCACCTCGAAGCCCAGGGCCTCGAGCTCGCCCACCAGGCGGCTGCGCGAGGCCATCACCTTGCGGCGGGTCTCGTCGAAATAGGCACGGTCCTCCATCGCGGCGGCGGCACCGGCGATGGCGAAGCGGTCCAGCGGATAGGAATTGAAGCTGTCCTTCACCCGGTTGAGCGCATCGATCAGGCCGGCATGGCCGATGGCGTAGCCCACGCGCAGTCCGGCCAGTGAGCGGGATTTGGACAGGGTGTGGACCACCAGCAGCTGGGGGAAACGGTCCACCAGGGCAACCGCCGATTCGCCGCCGAAATCGATATAGGCCTCGTCGACCACCACCACCGAGTCAGCATTCGCTTCCAGCAGGCGTTCGATTTCCGCCAGCGGCAACGGGCATCCCGTGGGCGCATTCGGGTTGGGAAAAATGATGCCGCCGTTGGGCTGCATGTAGTCGTCGACGCGAATCCCGAAGCTTTCCGTCAGCGGCACGGTCCGGTAATCCACGCCATAGAGGCCGCAATACACCGGATAGAAGCTGTAGGTAATGTCGGGGAACAGCAGCGGCGCATCGTGCTGGAGCAGGGCCTGGAAAGTGTGCGCCAGCACTTCGTCCGAGCCGTTGCCGACGAACACCTGCGCTGGCTGCACGCCATGACAGGCCGCAATGGCTTCCTTGAGCCGGTCGGCATTGGGGTCGGGATAGAGCCGCAGGCTGTTGCCCACTTCCGCACGCATCGCCTCCAGCGCCTTGGGGCTGGGGCCGTAAGGATTTTCGTTGGTGTTGAGCTTGACCAGGTTCGCCAGCTTGGGCTGCTCGCCCGGCACGTAGGGGGTCAGGCCGTGAACGACGGCGCTCCAGAAGCGGCTCATGAGCCTATTTGCTTCCCATGCGGTATTCGGCGGAGCGAGCATGGGCCTGCAGGCCCTCGCCATAGGCCAGCTCGGAGGCAATCTTGCCCATGGTCTTCGCCCCGGCCGGGGATACCATGATCAGGCTGGAGCGTTTCTGGAAATCGTACACAACCAGCGGCGAGGAAAAACGCGCGGTGCGCGAGGTCGGCAGCACGTGGTTGGGCCCGGCGCAGTAATCGCCCAGCGACTCGCAGGTCTGGCGGCCCATGAAAATCGCGCCGGCGTGGCGGATTTTGGCGGTGAGCGCGACCGGGTCTTCCACCGACAATTCGAGGTGCTCGGGAGAAATGTAGTTGGCGATTTCCGCGGCTTCGTCCAGATCCCTGACCGCGATCAGCGCGCCGCGATTTTCCAGCGCGGTGCGGATGATTTCCTGGCGCGGCATTTCGGGCAGGAGCTTGTTGATGCTGGCGGCAACAGCATCAACAAAGGCCGCATCCGGCGCCAGCAGGATGGATTGCGCCAGTTCGTCGTGCTCGGCCTGGGAAAAAAGGTCCATGGCGATCCAGTCGGGGTTGGTCTGGCCGTCGCAGATGATGAGAATCTCGGAAGGCCCGGCCACCATGTCGATGCACACCACGCCGAATACCCGGCGCTTGGCCGCCGCCACATAGGCGTTGCCGGGGCCGACAATCTTGTCGACCTGCGGCACGGTCTGGGTACCATAGGCCAGCGCGCCCACCGCCTGCGCCCCGCCGATGGTGAACACGCGGTCCACGCCGCAAACATGCGCCGCGGCCAGCACCAGCTCGTTGACCACGCCGCCCGGCGTCGGCACCACCATGATCAGTTCCCTGACCCCGGCCACCTTGGCGGGGATGGCGTTCATCAGCACCGAGGAGGGATAGGCTGCCTTGCCGCCGGGCACGTACAGGCCGACGCGGTCCAGCGCCGTGACCTGCTGGCCCAGCATGGTGCCGTCCGGCTCGGTGTAGTTCCACGAATGCATCAGCTGCTTCTCGTGGTACACACGCACCCGCTCCGCCGCCTGCTGCAGGGCTTCGCGCTGTTGCGGCGGCAGATCATCGAACGCCTGCTTCAGACGGCTTGCAGACATTTCCAGCTCGGCCATGGAAGCCGCTTCCAGCTTGTCGAAGCGCTGGGTATATTCGAGCACCGCGGCGTCACCGCGAGCTTTTACGTCGTGCAGAATCCCCGCCACCACCTGGTCAACGGATTCATCCTGGGCTCCCTCGAAGGCAAGCAATTCGTGCAGCCGCGCCTGAAAATCAGGCTGGGCACTGCTGAAGCGTTTGATATTCAACATGATGGGATACGTCAATGGATAAAGATTGGGATTATAAATCAGGCCTTGAGGCAAGCGGCAAAGGTATCCAGCAGCGGCTGAATCTGGGCATGCTTGAGTTTGAGCGCGGCCTGGTTGATGACCAGGCGCGAACTGATCTGCATGATTTCCTCCACCGCCACCAGCTTGTTGGCCTTGAGCGTGCCGCCGCTGCTCACCAGGTCGACGATGGCATCGGCCAGACCCACCAGGGGAGCCAGTTCCATCGAGCCATAAAGCTTGATGAGATCGACGTGCACGCCCTTTTTGGAGAAGTGTTCGCGCGCCGTTTGCAGGTATTTGGTCGCCACGCGCAGGCGCGCGCCTTGCCGGACTGCACCTTCGTAGTCGAAGCCCTCTGGCACGGCGACCATCATGCGGCATTTGGCGATCTGCAGATCCAGCGGCTGATACATGCCGGCGCCGCCATGTTCGTGCAGCACATCCTTGCCCGCGATGCCGAGATCGGCTGCACCGTATTGCACGTAGGTCGGCACGTCCGAAGCGCGCACGATGATGAGCCGCACATCGTCGCGGTTGGTGCCCAGAATCAGCTTGCGCGAGGACTCGGGATCTTCCTGCGGGACAATGCCCGCGGCCGCCAGGAGGGGCGTGGTTTCTTCAAAAATGCGGCCCTTGGAGAGGGCGATGGTAATCATGATCAATGCACTCGCTTTATTCGCGCCCCCAGCTGGGACAGCTTCTCTTCGATACATTCGTAACCGCGATCAAGGTGGTAAATGCGCTCCACCGTGGTTTCTCCCTGCGCCACCAGGCCGGCGATCACCAGGGAAGCGGAAGCGCGCAGATCGGTGGCCATCACCGTTGCACCGCTCAGCTCCGGTATGCCGCGCACCACGGCCGTATTGCCTTCCACTTCGATATCCGCGCCCAGACGGCGCAATTCCTGCACGTGCATGAAGCGGTTCTCGAAAATGGTTTCGGTCATGGTTGCCGCCCCCTGGGCCACCGTATTCAGGGTCATGAACTGGGCCTGCATGTCGGTCGGGAATGCCGGGTAAGGCGCGGTACGAATATTCACCGCCTTGATCGGCCCGGACATTTCCAGGCTCACCCAGTCCGCGCCGGATTCGATTACGGCACCAGCTTCGTGCAGTTTATCCAGCAGGGCATCAAAAATGTCAGGCCGCATATTACGCAGTTTAACCTTGCCCCTGGTTGCCGCGGCAGCGACCAGGAAGGTTCCCGCTTCGATACGGTCAGGCATGACGCTATAACTGGCGCCATGCAGACGCTCAACACCGCGGATGGTGATAATGTCCGTGCCCGCGCCCTCGATGTTTGCACCCATGGCCTTGAGACATTCGGCCAGGTCCACGACCTCCGGTTCGCGTGCGGCATTTTCCAGCACCGTAACACCCTCCGCCAGCGTTGCCGCCATCATCAGGTTCTCGGTGCCGGTGACGGTCACCAGATCCATGAAAATGCGCGCACCCTTGAGCCGCCCTGCGCTCGCGTTGATGTAACCATGTTCGATGGAGATACTCGCCCCCATCGCTTCCAGTCCCTTGATGTGCAGATCCACAGGCCGCGAACCAATGGCACAGCCGCCGGGGAGCGACACGCGCGCCCGGCCGAAGCGAGCCAGCAGCGGCCCCAGCACCAGAATCGAGGCGCGCATGGTCTTGACCAGCTCATAGGGCGCTTCCGGATTGGTAATGCTGCGCGCATCCAGCGCGACGCCCAGCTTCTCGTCCACCGAAATGCCCATGCCCATCTGGCCCAGCAGGCCAATCATGGTGGTCACATCGTGCAGATGGGGGACATTTGAAACCTGTAGCGTTCCCTCGGCCAGAAGACCGGCGCACAGAATCGGCAGGGCGGCATTCTTGGCTCCGGAAACACGGACTTCTCCGTTCAGAGGGACGCCGCCCTGAATAACGAGTTTATCCATTGATCAGGCTTGCTTGGCGTTTGCCAGCAGCGGCTGCAGCTCGCCTTTTTCGTACATTTCCTTGGCGATATCCGAGCCGCCGATCAATTCACCATTGATGTAAAGCTGCGGGAAGGTCGGCCAGTTGGCGTAATCCTTGAGGTTTTCATAAACCTCCGCATCCGCCAGCACATTGACGGAAAAAAACTCTGTGCCGCACGCCTTCAGCACCTGGGCTGCAAGGTTGGAAAAACCGCATTGCGGGAACTGCGGGGTGCCTTTCATGAACAGCACCACCGGGTGCCCGTTGACGATCTGGCCAATTCTTTCCAAAGCTGCTTTGTTCATGATATTTATTCCTGAAATTAGATTGATGTTAACCCGCTTGCTTGCGCCATTCCTCGGGGGTAAAAGTTTTCATTGCCAGGGCATGGATTTCTCCGCCCATGCGCTCTCCCAGCGCCTTGTAAACAAGCTGGTGCTGTTGCACGGTGCGCTTGCCGTTGAACTCGGCGCTGACGATCACGGCCTCGAAATGCTGACCGTCGTCTCCATCCACCCTGACGTACTCGCACGGCAAATCGTTCTGGATATATTGTTTGATCTGATCTGCTGTAACCATTTATTTTCTCAATTTGTAACCGCTCTTGAGCAAGAGCAAAGTCGCTAATGATAATGCCAAAAAGCAGGCGGCGACAATCGCAAGCGCCAACAGCGGCGAAACATCCGACACGCCAAAAAATCCGTAACGGAAACCGTCAATCAGGTAAAAGAACGGATTGGCGTGGGAAACAGCCTGCCAGAAGGGTGGCAGCGAATGAATCGAGTAGAACACCCCGGATAGAAAAGTCAGGGGGACAATGATGAAATTCTGCACCGCCGCCATCTGGTCGTAGTTTTCCGCCCACAGGGAAGAAATGATACCCGCCGCCCCCAGCGTGGCGCAGCCCAGTATGGCAAAGACCAGCACCCACAGCGGATGCGCCAGCGACAGCGGCACAAACCACCAGCCGGCCAGGCCCACTCCCAGACCCACCACCGCTCCGCGTGCCACAGAGGCCGCCACGTAAGCTGTAAAAAACTCCCAGTAGGCCAGCGGCGGCAGCAGCATGAATACAATATTGCCGGTCATCTTGGACTGGATCAGGCTGGACGAGCTGTTGGAAAAAGCATTTTGCAGCATCGCCATCATCACCAGACCGGGAATGAGAAACGCAGTGTAGTTGACTTCCGGATAAACCTGGACATGCGCCTCCAGCACATGTGAAAAAATCAGCAGATAAAGCAGGGTCGTCACCACGGGGGAAAGGATGGTCTGCAGGCTGACTTTCCAGAAACGCAGCAATTCCTTGTAAAACAGGGTCCACAATCCCGTCATGATTTCACCATTTCGAGGAAGACATCTTCCAGGTCCGGCTTGACCACTTCGAGATCTTCCAGCGCAACGCCCGACTCGCGCAAGGCCGCCAGCACGCCCTCCAGTTCGGCATGACGCCGCAGGGAGAGCTTGAATATTTCCCCATCCCGCCCGCACGACAGCGCCTGCAATGAATCTGGCAAGCATGCGGGCGCTAGCTTGAGACGCAACTGAATAGCTTTGTGACGGCTCAGCAGATTGACGGTGGTATCCAGCGCCACGACCTGCCCCTGCTTCAGCATGGCCACGCGATTGCACAAAACCTCTGCTTCTTCGAGATAATGCGTGGTGAGAACAATGGTATGACCCTGCTGGTTCAAACGCTGGATGAATGCCCACAGGCTCTGGCGCAATTCCACATCCACCCCTGCGGTCGGCTCGTCGAGCACGATGACCGGCGGCTTGTGCACCAGCGCCTGCGCCACCAGTACGCGTCGCTTCATGCCGCCGGAAAGGTGGCGCACATAGGCATCCGCCTTCTCGGTCAGCGCCAGGCGCTCCAGCAATTCATCAATCCAGGCATTATTGTTGCGAATACCGAAATAACCAGACTGGAAGCGTAGCATTTCACGCACGGTGAAAAATGCGTCGTACACCAGCTCCTACGGCACGACACCAATGGAACGCCGCGCCTGGCGATAGTCGGCCCTCACATCATGGCCCAGCACGGCCAGCCTGCCGCTATCGGCCAGGGCCAAACCGGCGAGGATATTGATCAGGGTGGATTTGCCCGCGCCATTGGGGCCGAGCAGGGCAAAAAACTCGCCCTGCTGAACGGTCAGGTCGATCCCGCACAATGCCTGCACGTTACCGAAGCGCTTGTGAACCTGCTGGATTTCAATTGCGGGGGGAGTCACGAGATTCGGGGCGGAAGCTGCGCCAGTCAAGCGGCGGGCAGCAATTCCTTGACGTCATACACTTTCAACAAGGATTGCAGATTTTCCGAAAGATTATGCAACTGCAGCTGACGGCCGCGTTGCGCAGCCTGGCGCGCCCATTCCAGCAACAGGCTGACCGCAGCCGAATCCACGTCCTCCACCCCGGCGAGATTCAATTCCCAGATGCCGTCTTCGGCAAACAGCGCCTTGCTCTCGCGCAACCATGCACTGACAGTGGCAATGGTCAGCGGGCCACTGAAGTCGAAACGGTTGCCATTGCGTACTATCATTTTTTTCCGGTCGTCACAGCCGTGCCGCTGCTTTTGGCTTCCCTGCGGTTCTTGTCCGCCAGTACCTTGATCAAACCATCAATCCCCCGGCTCTGAATCTCGGCACTGAAAGAAGAACGATAATTGGTCACCAGACTTACGCCATCAACTGACACGTCGTACACCTTCCAGCCATCAGCGCCTTTTTCCAGGCTGTAATCGATTGGAATAGGCAGCCCGCCTGGCTGATTCACAATGGTTTTTACCGTAACGTCGGTATCGCCGGGAGCCAGTTTTGCCGGCCGGTAATCAATCGTCTGGTCCTTATAGGAAGTCAGGGAACCTGAATAAGTGCGAACCAGCAGGGTACGGAACTCCTGTATCAGGGCTTGCTTCTGCGCGGGTGAAGCCTTGGGCCAGTGACGGCCGACCGCAAGCTGTGCCATGCGCGCAAAAGCGAAATGGGGCAACACCTTGGCTTGCACCAGTTCCAGGACTTTTTGTGAATTTCCAGACTGAATATCCTTGTCCTGCTTGATGATGGTCAGCACTTCCTGGGCGGTATTTTTCACCAGAGCATCCGGCGCCATCTCCGCTGCGCCGGCAATGGAACCCGCCATCAGTGCACATGCCATCAATAGAGTACGTATCCTGCGTATCATTTGTAATCTCCCGTTACCTTGGCCAAGCGGGCCGCATGCATGTTGTATTCATTGACCGCAAGCAGATACTCGACCTGTGTCGTGGCATAGGCCTTTAACGCCTCACTGACGCGACCCGGTTTCTCCAGACCCGCATTGAAATCGGCGAAGGAGGCCACCATCCAGCGCCGTGCTGCTGCCGCGCCCGTAGCCAGCTCCCGCTGGGCAACGTGGTATGCCTGCATCTGGGTATAGGCTTCCGCCACTTCAAAAGGAATCCCGGCCAAGGCAAAACGATTCTTCGCCAGCAGGGCATCCAGCTCAGCCTGCGCCTGTGCCACGCGCGCGGGCACCACGTCAAATGCCATATCCCATTTCACGCCCACCACCGGCGTCACCCCGGCATGGTTAAAGGCATCGTAAATGTATGGATTTTCCAGTTTGTCACGTCGCGAGGCATAAGAGAAACTACCCACCACACCGGCGTAGATATTGGGGTACATTTCGGCTTTTTTCGCATCCACCAGCGCGCGGCGGGCGTTCAGGCCAGCTTCCAGCTGAGCCATTTCAGGGCGGCCAGTGATGGCCTTGCCCTGAAAATCCGCCAGCGACGTAGCAGGCAGGGCAACCGGCTTCAGCCCCTCGTCCGCGACCTCAAGATTGCCGTCCAGACCAACCCCCGTCAGGGTTTTCAGGCCATTCAGGCTGATGGTTTCCACCGCTTGAGCCTGGGAAAGATACTTGTTCAGCAAGGCGCGCTTGGCATGCATCTCATACAGATCGGACTGAGTTGCCTGCCCATTATCTTCCTTGAGCGATTTCTCGACCTGCGCCACCGCGTTATCGACCTTGGCGCGTACATCCTCCAGCATGCGCCGCGTGTCACGCGCAGTCAGGTAGCCGTAATAAGCCCGGCTCACGTCCAGCACGGTATCGCCACGCTGCAGGCGGACATCCTGGCGCTTCACGTCAATGTTGCCCTTGGCCGCGTCGGTATAACGCTCGATCTTTCCAAACGTATAAAGCGGCTTTACGATGGAAAACTGCAGCGATGTCCAGTCTGAAAGACCTTTCCAGTCATAGGCATCATTGCGCGGCGTGGTGCCGGAAGTTGCCCCGCCCTGGTAAAACCCACCCTCGACCTTGGGTGCCAGGCCAACGAAAAGATTGGCATCCAGGCGCAAACCGTTATTTCCTTGCGCCTCTTCCAGCAAGGCGCGTGCATGTTCTACCAGCTGTTCACGTTCCTGGATACGTGGATCGGCATTCAGGCTCATATCGATAGCCTGTTGCAGATTCACTACCTGAGCCTGCCCAGCCCCTGCAGAAATGAATGTCCAGGCACCCAGCGCCACTGCCAGCCATCGCTTGTTCATTTGACTTCTCCGCCATCAGCCGCCTTGTTATAGAGAAATTGCCCAATCAGGCTTTCCAGCACCACGGCCGACTGGGTGATCTTGATCTTGTCGCCATCCTTGAGTTGAGCGCTATCGCCCCCGGTTTCAAGCGCGATGTACTGCTCGCCCAGCAATCCGGAGGTCATGATGCTGGCGGAGGTGTCCTTGGAAAACGAGTATTGTTTATCCAGCTTGAACGTCGCCACCGCTTCGTGCCGCTCCCCATCAAAGTGAACTGCCGAGACCCGTCCGACCACTACACCCGCACTCTTCACCGGAGCCCGCGCCTTAAGCCCGCCAATATTACTGAAACTGGCCGTCACACTATAGCTGTCAGACATGTTTACGCCGCCCAGGTTTCCCACCTTCAGCGCCAGAACCAGAATAGCGCCCAGACCCAGCAACACGAACAAGCCAACCCACAAATCGATTGTGGTGCGCTCCATTAGCCTTCTCCCCGAAACATAAATGCAGTCAACATGAAATCCAGCGCCAGAATGGCCAGCGATGATGTCACCACGGTGCGCGTTGTCGCACCGGATACGCCCTCCGCCGTGGGCGGCGCATCATAGCCTTCAAACAGGGCAATGGCTGTCACCGCCACGCCGAATACAAAACTCTTGAAAATGCCATTGACGATGTCCTGCTGAAAATCCACCGCATTCTGCATCTGCGACCAGAACGAGCCCTCGTCCACGCCGATCAGCTTCACGCCGACCAGATAGCCGCCAAACACACCCATGGCAGAAAACATTGCCGCCAGCAGCGGCATGGAAATCACGCCAGCCCAGAAACGCGGTGCGACGACGCTGGCAATCGGATTGACCGCCATCATCTCCATGGCTGAAAGCTGCTCGGTTGCCTTCATCAGGCCGATCTCGGCGGTAATCGCCGACCCGGCACGACTGGCAAACAGCAGCGCCGCCACCACCGGCCCCAACTCACGCACCAGGGACAAGGCCACCATCACGCCCAGCGCCTCTTCCGAGCCATATCGCTGCAGGGTGTCATAACCCTGCATTCCCAGCACCATACCGACGAACAAGCCCGAAACCAGGATAATAATGAGCGACAGCACCCCGGTAGAAAACAGCTCCTTGATGACGAGATGAAACCGGCGAAAACTGGAACCCGAATGCAGCAGTATCAACACAAAAAAACGGCTGGCCACGCCCAGGCGCCACAAACTGTTGACCACTCGGTGACCAATGCCCCGAACACCCTTCACCAGGCGGCTAGGCACTTTGCCCTCCCAACCGCAAATCGGTTCCATAGGGGCTTGCCGGGTAATGGAAGGGAACCGGGCCATCTTCCTCGCCATGCACAAACTGATGCACGAAAGGCTTGTTGCTGGCGCGCATTTCCTCCGGCGTGCCATGGGCCACGATCACCCCTTCCGACACGAAATAGACATAGTCAACAATAGCCAGAGACTCATGGACATCGTGAGTCACCACAATGGATGTTGCGCCCAAGGCATCATTCAGGCGGCGAATCAGGTTGCCGATCACGCCGAGAGAAATCGGGTCCAGGCCAGCAAAGGGCTCGTCATACATGATCAGCATCGGGTCCAGCGCCACCGCCCGCGCCAGCGCCACTCGCCGCGCCATGCCGCCGGAAAGCTCGGAAGGCATAAGATCCCTTGCTCCACGCAGGCCGACGGCATGTAGCTTCATCAGCACCAGATCACTGATCACGCTTTCTGGCAAATCGGTGTGCTCGCGCATCTGGAATGCAACATTGTCGAACACAGACATGTCGGTAAACAGGGCACCAAACTGAAACAGCATGCCCATACGGCGGCGCATGTGGTAGAGGCCATCCGCATCGAGTTCGTGCACCGTCTGCCCGTCAACCAGCACCTTCCCGTGAGCAGGCCTGATCTGGCCGCCGATCAGGCGCAGCAGGGTGGTTTTGCCGCAACCGCTGCCGCACATGATGGCCACCACTTTGCCGCGCGGCACGCTCATGCTGATCCCATTGAGAATCGGGCGCTTGCCATAGGCAAAACTGACATCGTTAAATTCGACCAGATTATCGCTGGGCATAATTGACCGGGCACATTAGCAAAGGCTGAAATTCTATACTATAGTCAAAACCCAATCCAGCGCCCAATCGTGCGCCTGCAAGCAGGATTGGCAACGAACACCTGAACTGGCACCAGTGCGCCCATGGGATTCGAACTATTTCATGAAACCGCCATGCTGCCCTGCTTCATCGGAACGGCAGGAATCTTTGTGCAATATCACCACCGGGATAATGCCCGCATTCCGGCAGAGTGTTAAAATCGACGTTTGTCACATATTCAGGGCACAGCTGTGATCGAACTCGTTATCAACGGCACGCCGCAACGTTTTTCCGCACCGCTCACCGTCACCCAATTGGCGGATCAGCTTGGGCTGGCGGGGAAGCGTGTCGCTATTGCGTGCAATGGTGAAATCGTGCCGCGCGGCCAATTCAACGAAACCACCCTGAATCACGGCGATCAACTGGAAATTGTTGTTGCCGTCGGTGGCGGATAAACCAACTACATGGAATATATGGATAATTTGATAATTGCAGGTAAAACTTACGCTTCCCGCCTGCTGGTAGGCACCGGGAAATATCAGGACTTCGACCAGACCCGCCGCGCCATTGAGGCCAGCGGTGCTGAAATTGTCACCGTAGCCATTCGTCGCACCAATATTGGCCAGAATGCAGGCGAACCAAGCCTGCTGGACGCCGTGCCGCCCTCCCGCTACACCTATCTTCCCAACACCGCCGGCTGCTACAGCGCCGACGACGCCATCCGCACCCTGCGCCTGGCGCGCGAGCTGCTCGACGGCCACGATCTGGTAAAACTTGAAGTGCTGGGTGATCCGCAAACGCTGTACCCAAACGTGGTGGAAACGCTTAAAGCCGCAGAAACCCTGGTCAAGGACGGGTTCAAGGTCATGGTTTATACCTCCGATGATCCCATCATAGCCAAACAACTGGAGGAAATCGGCTGTGTCGCGGTCATGCCGCTGGCTTCGCTGATCGGCTCCGGCATGGGGATTCTCAACCCGTGGAACCTGCAAATCATTATCGAAAATGCCAAAGTGCCGGTCATTGTTGATGCTGGCGTCGGCACCGCATCGGATGCCGCCATCGCCATGGAGCTGGGCTGTGATGGGGTGCTGATGAACACGGCGATTGCGGGGGCGAAAGATCCAATCCTCATGGCATCCGCCATGAGAAAAGCCGTTGAGGCTGGGCGCGAAGCCTTTCTGGCTGGACGCATGGCAAAAAAACTTTACTCAGCCAGTCCAAGTTCCCCCACCACCGGAATGATCGGCAAATAAGGGTTCGTTAATGACTGAAGCACAGCATCGCCCGGTACGAAGCTTCGTGCTGCGTCAGGGTCGCATGTCCAAAGGACAGACCCGCGCCCATGAAACCTTGATGCCGCGGTTTGGCGTTGCTTACAGCGATAAAAAGCTGGATCTGACGCAATTATTTGGCAGGGCGGCGCCAAAAATCCTGGAAATTGGTTTTGGGATGGGTGACAGCACTGCCAGAATCGCGCAGGACCATCCGGAAAACGATTACCTGTGTATCGAAGTTCACACTCCCGGGGTAGGCAGCCTGCTGAAATACACCGAGGAAATGGGACTCACCAATATCCGCATCATCCAGCATGACGCTGTCGAGGTGTTGCAGCACATGCTGGCTGCGGAAACGCTGGATGGGGTTCATATCTTCTTCCCCGACCCGTGGCACAAAAAACGCCACCATAAGCGGCGCCTGATCCAGGCCGTTTTTACCGCGCTGATCTGTGATCGTTTAAAACCCGGCGGGTACCTGCATGCCGCCACGGACTGGGAAGAATATGCCACGCATATTCTCGAAACTTTCCGGGGAGAGTCTCGACTGGTAAACAGCGTAAGCGATTATGCTCCACGCCCGGAATACCGCCCGCTGACAAAATTCGAGCAGCGCGGGCTAAGGCTTGGGCATGGCGTCTGGGATATTGTTTTCAGAAAAGCTTGATCAGGCTTCCTGGGGCATTTTCTCTACCAGCAACGTATGTAGCCGCCGGCTGTCAGCGCGTAACACCTGGAACTTCAGGCCATCAAAAATGGTGTGCTCGCCGCGTTTTGGCAGATGGCCAAACTTGCTGACAACCAGCCCGCCCACCGTATCATAATCTTCGTCGCTGAACTGTGTGCCCAGAATTTCGTTGAAGTTACTGATCTCTGTTACCGCCTTGACCCGGTAGCGGCCGCTGCGGTCCTGGATGATATTGTCCTCGGTTTCGTCAAAATCGAATTCATCTTCGATTTCGCCCACGATCTGCTCAAGCACATCCTCAATCGTCACCAGGCCGGACACACCGCCATACTCATCCACCACAATGGCGATGTGGTTGCGGTTCATGCGGAATTCCTTGAGCAGGATATTCAGGCGCTTGGATTCAGGAATGAATACAGCTGGGCGCAGCATGTCACGCACATCAAACGCCTCACCCGCATAGTAGCGCAGCAAATCCTTGGCCAGAAGAATGCCGATCACATCGTCCTTGTTCTCGCCAATCACGGGAAATCTTGAGTGGGCGGCTTCAATGACAAAAGGGATGAATGCTGCCGGTGAATCCGCGATATCGATCACATCCATCTGTGCTCGCGGAATCATGATGTCACGCACATGCATTTCTGAAACCTGGAGCACCCCTTCAATCATGGACAGGGCATCGGCATCAATCAGATTCTTTTCATAAGCCGCGTGCAGAATCTCCACCAATTCCTCGCGGTTATCAGGTTCGGGCGAAAGCCACGCTCCCAGGCGTTCCAGCCAGCCCGGTTTGGCAGATTCATCCATGGTCTAGCTTTACCTCTTCAATTGGCATAGGGATCAGTATAGCCGAGGCGCCTCATGATGTGCGTTTCAACTGCTTCCATCGCCTCTGCATCTGCGCCTTCCTCGTGGTCATACCCCTGCAAATGCAGCATCCCGTGAATAATCAGATGGGCATAGTGCGCCTCGGCCAATTTCCCCTGCTCTGTCGCTTCACGGCTCACCACCGGCGCGCACAACACAAGATCACCGTGGCATAAGGGGATGTGATCGTAGACGAAAGTTAGAACGTTAGTCGCGTAGTCCTTGCCCCGATAATCGAGGTTGAGCTGCCGCCCCTCGTCCTCATCGACAATCCGGATTGTCACCAACGTATCGCCTTCCAGCGTGGCGCTACTCCAAGCTCTAATCTGGCTACGGGAAGGCGAATCAGCCGATTTGACGGCATATTGCACCGACAATTTCAGTTCAGGCTTTGTTTTTCTCATAATGGGCATAGGCATTAACGATGTGCAGTACCAGGGGATGTCGAACCACGTCTTCGGACTCGAAATGTGTAAATGCAATACCCCTCACCTTGCCCAGAACGACATGGACTTCGGCTAGTCCGTTCTTTTGACCGCGCGCAAGATCCACTTGGGTCACATCGCCGGTAATCACTGCCTTGGTACCGAAGCCGATACGCGTAAGGAACATTTTCATCTGCTCCGGCGTGGTGTTCTGCGCTTCATCCAGAATAATGAAAGAGTGATTCAGTGTGCGGCCCCGCATATAAGCCAGAGGGGCAATCTCTATTGCACCGCGTTCGAACAATTTACCTACCCGGTCAAAACCAAGCAAATCATAGAGCGCATCGTAAAGCGGCCGCAAATAAGGGTCGACCTTCTGCGCCAGATCACCGGGAAGAAACCCCAATCGCTCCCCCGCCTCAACTGCAGGTCGCACCAATACAATGCGTTTCACCAGATCCCGCTCCAGCGCATCCACTGCGCTTGCCACGGCGAGATAGGTCTTACCCGTACCGGCCGGACCGATACCGAAGGTGATGTCATGTTCCTGTATCTGGCGAAGATACTGATTCTGCCTGGGCGTACGTCCGCGTAAATCGGTCTTGCGCGTCATCAGCACCGGCATGGAGCCTTCCGCGCCAGCCTCACCACCCTTGAGCAACTCGATCAGGCTCAGTTGGAGATCATCGATAGAGATAGGTTGTTCGGACTGAACATAGCAATTCTTCAAAGCTTGCAGCGCAAGCCTGGCGCGTTCGGCATTACCAGTGACCCCGAAACTTTCACCATTTCGCGAAACAACCACGTCAAAAGCAGCCTCGATCTGTTTCAGATTTTCGTCCAGCACGCCACACAGATTGCTGAGGCGAGAGTTGTCAACAGGAATAAAGGCAAAATGCTCAGTATGCGTTTTCAAGATGTTCCTGTTCCATCCAGAAATTCACCACGTAGTGAATAAGCATATGCGGCCGTAATTGTAACATCTACAAAACGCCCAATCAGGCTCGCATCCCCGAGAAAATTGACCACACGGTTATTCCCGGTGCGCCCGGATAAATCCCCGCCACCCTTTTTGGCAGAACCTTCTACTAAAATTCGTTGCCTCGAGCCGATCATGCCTTGACTTAAACCCTGAGCCTGTTGATCCAATTTGTCCTGCAATCGCTTCAAACGCTCCTGTTTCACCGCGAGAGGCGTGTTATCGAGGAGATCAGCAGCGGGTGTGCCCGGGCGGGCGCTGTAGATAAAACTGTAACTTGCATCGAAACCAATATCATCAACCAGTTTCATTGTAGCCTCGAAATCCTCCTCAGTCTCACCTGGAAAGCCCACAATAAAATCCGATGAAATTGCCACATCCGGTCGGATAGCCCGCAATTTTCGTATTTTTGACTTGTACTCAAGTATGGTATAGCCTCTTTTCATGGCTGCCAATACACGATCCGAGCCTGACTGAACAGGCAAGTGTAGCGTACTCATCAATTTGGGGATTGACGAATAGGCATCAATCAGTGGCTGTGAAAATTCGACTGGATGTGAAGTCGTGAATGACAATCGTTCGATGCCAGACATCTCTGCCAGGTAATGAAGCAAAAGCGACAGATCCGCAAACTCGCCGCCATGCATCACACCCCGGTAGGCATTTACATTCTGCCCCAAAAGCGTGATCACATTTACCCCGTGAGCTACAAGCTGTGCTGCTTCTGCAATGACATCATCAAAAGGACGCGAAACTTCTGTTCCTCGTGTAAAAGGCACGATGCAGTATGAGCAATATTTGTCACAGCCCTCCATGATCGACAAGTAAGCGCTCGGCCCCTCGACACGTGGCTCTGACAAATAATCGAATTTTTCTATTTCAGGAAAGGAAATATCGACTTGGGCTATTCCAGACAACTTCCTCGCGCGAATAAATTGCGGAAGCCGATGCAGCGTTTGAGGCCCAAATACCACGTCAACATAAGGAGCACGGGTTAGAATTGACGCCCCCTCCTGGCTGGCAACGCAACCGCCCACGCCGATAATCAGATCAGGATTGCCATTCTTCAGCGGTTTCCATCGACCCAGTTGGTGGAAAACCTTTTCCTGCGCGTTTTCCCGAATAGAACAGGTATTCAGCAGAATCACATCGGCATCCCTGGACGGTCCGTAATGACCATATTCTCCTGAGCGATCAACACATCAGCCATCTTCGACGAGTCATACTCGTTCATCTGACAGCCGAATGACTTAATGTATATTTTCTTGGGCACAATCGCTCGCACAAACAACAAAGCCCTCACGAGGAGGGCTTTGTTTACTGCATAAGGAGCTTGGCGGTGACCTACTTTCACATGCGAGGTGCACACTATCATCGGCGCTAAGTCGTTTCACGGTCCTGTTCGGAATGGGAAGGGGTGGTTCCAACTTGCTATGGCCGCCAAGCA
>Ga0172380_10004806_pt1 | contig 16987 bp, 11 predicted proteins | sample Leawe162metaG_FD_119747 | JGI IMG/M metagenome (GOLD analysis project Ga0172380, IMG submission 119747) | Leachate microbial communities from a municipal landfill in Southern Ontario, Canada - Leachate well 162 metaG | ecosystem: Engineered > Solid waste > Landfill > Unclassified | place...
GAGGCGGGCGTCCCACACCCACCAGGTGCCCCACATCGGCTTGCCCCAGAGCGCCCCGGTCCACAAGGAGAGGAAGGCGAACATGGCGCCGGTGGGGGCGATGGCGCTGGCCATCATCGACGACAGGCGGGTGTTGAAGCCCAGTCCGACGCCGGCCCAGAAGGCCATCACCACGTAGAGGAACATCGACATCCAGGACGCCGCGACGTGCACGAAGATGATGCGATAGCCCTGGCCCTGCTGCGCGTCGGTGGGTGCGACGAAGAGACCCAGCCACAGACCGGCGGCGCCGAAGATCAGGGTGAGCGCCAGGAACCAGGGGATCATCCTCCCGGCCAGTGGATAGAAGTGTTGTGGCGAGGCGTACTTCCAGGTGATAGCTCTCATCGTTTATTCCAATGCGATCTTCAGGGCTGCGGTGGTTGCCCAGGGAGCGAAAAATGCCGCCAGGGCCAACAGGCCGCCGAGCAGCGACAGGTGTCCGGCGGCACCCATGCCGGAGATGTCGGCTTCCACGGCGCCGGCGCCGAAGATCAGCGCCGGGATGAACAGGGGCAGGGTCAGCAGCGATACCAGCACGCCGCCGCCGCGCACCCCCAGCGTCAGCGCCGCGCCTATGGCGCCGATCAAGGAGAGCAGCGGCGTGCCGAGCAAGAGCGACAGCATCAGGACACCCAGGGCGCGGCTGCCCAGGTCGAACTGCACACCGAGGACGGGTGCGATCAGCACCAGCGGCAGTCCCGAGGTCAGCCAGTGCGCGAAAATCTTGGCGGCAACGAGCAGGCCCAGGGGCACCGGGGCCAGGGCCATCTGCTCCAGGGTGCCGTCGGCGTGATCGTTGGCGAACAGGCGATTCAACGAAAGCATGGTCGCCAACAGCGCCGCCACCCAGAGCACGCCGGGGGCGATCTTGCGCAGCAGGTCCATTTCCGGGCCGATGCCCAGCGGAAACAGGCTGACCACGATGACGAAGAAGAACAACGAGGTCAACACCTCGCTCTTGCGCCGCAGAGCCACCAGCAGGTCGCGCCGCACCACCGCCAGGAATACGCCCAGCGCGGTCATTGGGCACCATTGGCGCTGTGCGCCTTCCCGCCAAGCGGGAGCGAGCCATCCTTCGGGCGGCCGGGCGGACGGCTCATGACCGCTCCAGCCTCAACTGCTGGGCGGTGTTGCCCTCGATCATGACTTCCTGATGGCTGGTCAGGATGGCCATGCCGCCGCCGGCAAGATGCTCCGCCAGAGTCGTCGCGAGCCAAGCCACGGCGGCCGTGTCGAGCGCCACGAAGGGTTCGTCGAGAACCCACAGGGGAGCGTTCGACCAGAGCAGGCGGGCCAGGGCGACGCGCCGTTTCTGTCCCTGCGAGAAGTAGCGCACCGGCAGTTCCTCGCGTCCGGCGAGACCGAGGCGGGCCAGCAGTGCGTCGGCTTGCGGCGCCGCCAGGTGCTGGCCTGCGAGCGCCGCGCCGACGCAGAGGTTCTCGCGTCCCGTCAGCTCTTCTTTCAGTGCGTTGTGGTGGCCGAGATAGGTGACGGCCCGACGATAATCGTCGCCGAGCCTGGCGATGGGGGTCCCCTGCCAGAGTATCTCGCCCGCCTCGACCGGCGCCAGACCGACCAGCATGCGCAGCAGGCTCGTCTTGCCGACACCGTTCTCGCCGGCGAGATAGATCCAGGTGCGCGGTTCGAGGGTGAACGCCAGGCCCGCGAACAGGCGGCGGTCGCCGCGAACGCAGGCGAGATCGTTGACAGTGAGCATTGTCGGCAGGACGAAGACCTTGCGGCAGCGCTGGAAGCGCCGCGAAAGGGCTAATTATACTGGATCGCCCACAGCGAACGAAGGCCAACGTGAGCCGTCTATGTAACAACGGATTTCTGTCGCTTTGGTTTTTCGGTCGGACTGCAACTCGCCGCAGCCTTGGTGCCTTGCTACAATCCGCTCTTGCTAGTGCTTCCCTCAAGGCGGCCCTTGCTCCCCGATAGGCATTAAGCCGACCTTTTTTTAGAGATTGGCGATCGGCCCCTGGTCGCGCCGGAGATTGCATGAAGAAGATACGCAAGCTGTTGATCGCCAATCGCAGCGAGATCGCCATACGGGTGATGCGCGCCGCCACCGAGATGGGTATCCGTACGGTCGGCATCTATTCCAACGAGGACCGCCTCGCCCTGCACCGCTTCAAGGCCGACGAGAGCTATCTCGTGGGCGCTGGGAAGAGGCCGATCCAGGCCTACCTGGACATCGACGACGTCATCCGCATCGCGCTCGAGGCCCGCGCCGATGCCGTGCATCCCGGGTATGGACTGCTGTCCGAGAATCCCGATTTCGCCCAGGCCTGCGCTGACCATGGCCTGATCTTCGTCGGTCCCAGTCCGGAAGTCATGCGCACCCTGGGCAACAAGGTGGCCGCGCGCAACGCCGCCGTCGCCGCCGGCGTGCCCGTCATGCCGGCGAGCGGACCCCTGCCGACGGACCTCGCCACTGCGAGCCGGATGGCCGCCGCGATCGGTTATCCGCTGATGCTCAAGGCCAGTTGGGGGGGTGGCGGGCGCGGCATGCGCGCACTCAACTCGGCGGCCGACCTCGAGGCACAGTTGGAGGTCGCCCGGCGCGAGGCGGGCCAGGCCTTCGGCAACGACGAGATGTATTTGGAGAAGATGGTGGTCAACGCCCGCCACGTCGAAGTGCAAATCATCGGCGACAGGCACGGCGAGGTGGTGCATCTATACGAGCGCGACTGCACGGTACAGCGGCGCAACCAGAAGGTGGTGGAGCGGGCGCCGGCGCCCTACCTCGACGACGACACCCGCGCCGCGCTCTGCGATGCGGCGCTCAAGCTCGCCCGTGCGGTGAATTACACGCACGCCGGCACCGTCGAATTTCTCATGGATGGCGACACGGGCCAGTTCTATTTCATCGAAGTCAATCCGCGCATCCAGGTCGAGCACACGGTGACCGAGGAAGTCACCGGCATCGACATCGTCAAGGCGCAGCTCTCCATCGCCGAAGGCGCGCGCATCGGCACCCCGGCCTCGGGCGTGCCTGCCCAGAGCGACATCCGCATCACCGGGCACGCACTGCAGTGTCGCGTCACCACCGAGGACCCGGAGAACGGCTTCACTCCCGACTACGGCCGCATCGCCACCTACCGCTCGGCCGCCGGTTTCGGCATCCGGCTCGATGCCGGGACCGCCTATTCAGGGGCCATCATCACCCCCTACTACGATTCGCTGCTGGTCAAGGTGACGGCCTGGGCGCCAACCGCCGAGGAGGCGGTGCACCGCATGGACCGGGCGCTGCGCGAGTTCCGCGTGCGCGGCTTGGCCACCAACCTGCACTTCCTCGAAAACCTGATCAACCATCCGAAGTTCATCGCCGGCGACTACACGACCCGCTTCATCGACACCCATGCCGAACTATTCCATTTCCCCAAGCGGCGCGACCGCGCCACACGCCTGTTGCGCTTCGTCGGCGATGTGACGGTCAATGGCAATCCCGAGGTCACAGGCCGCAAGCTCCCTGCCCTGCCTCTCCCACCCGCATTGCTGCCCGAGGCCAATCTCGCCCTACCGCCGCCGCCCGGCAGCCGCGACCGCTTGCAGCAGATCGGCGCCGCCGCCTTCTGCCGCTGGATGCGCGAGCAGAAGGGGGTGCTGCTCACCGACACGACCATGCGCGACGCACACCAGTCCCTGCTCGCCACGCGCATGCGCACGGCGGACATGGTCGCCATCGCGCCCTATTACGCGCGTCAGTTGCCGCAACTGTTTTCGCTCGAATGCTGGGGCGGCGCGACCTTCGACGTCGCCATGCGCTTCCTCAAGGAAGACCCCTGGGAGCGTCTGACGCAACTGCGCGCGGCGGTACCCAACATCCTGCTGCAGATGCTGCTGCGCGCTTCCAACGCGGTGGGGTACACCAATTATCCAGACAACGTGGTGCGCTACTTCGTGCGCCAGGCGGCAGAGGCCGGCGTCGACCTGTTCCGCGTCTTCGATTCCTTGAACTGCGTCGACAGCATGCGCGTGGCCATGGATGCGGTGATCGACAGCGGCGCCCTGTGCGAAGCGGCGATCTGCTACACGGGTGACCTATACGACGCCAGCCGTCCCAAGTACCACCTCAAGTACTACCTGGCGATGGCCAGGGAGTTGGAGCGAGCCGGCGCCCAGATTCTCGGCATCAAGGACATGGCCGGCGTCTGTCGCCCGCGCGCGGCGCGCGAACTCGTGACGGCGCTGAAGCAGGAGATCGGTCTGCCCATCCACTTCCACACCCACGACACCAGCGGCGCTTCGGTGGCCAGCGTGCTCGCCGCCATCGAAGCCGGCGTCGATGCCGTAGACGGCGCACTCGACGCGATGAGCGGGCTCACCTCGCAGCCCAATCTCGGCGCCATCGTCGCCGCGCTCGAAGGCTCGACGCGCGACCCCGGACTCACGGTGGCGCAGCTGCAGCCCTATTCCCGCTACTGGGAGGGGGTGCGCCATTTCTATTCGCCCTTCGAGGCGGACATCCGCGCCGGCACCTCCGACGTCTACAAGCACGAAATGCCCGGCGGCCAGTACACCAACCTGCGTGAGCAGGCGCGCGCCATGGGACTCGAACATCGCTGGGCCGAGGTCTCCGAGGCGTACGCCCAGGTCAGCCGCCTGTTCGGCGACATCATCAAGGTGACGCCGACCTCCAAGGTGGTGGGCGACATGGCGCTGTTCATGGTGGTCAACGACCTGACGGCGGAGGAAGTCGCCGACCCGAACCGGGAGATCGCCTTCCCCGAATCCGTCGTATCGCTGTTCCGCGGCGACATGGGGTTCCCCGCCGACGGGTTTCCGCCTGAACTGCAGAAGAAGGTGCTGAAGGGCAAGGCACCGCTGGCCGGCCGCGCCGGCGCCATCATGCCGCCGGCCGATCTGGACGCGGTGCGCGCCCGGGGCGAGAAGGCCATCGGCAGGCATATGAGCGATCACGAACTCGCCTCCTACCTGATGTACCCCAAGGTCTTCGTCGACTATGCCGAACACCATCGCCACAACGGCGACGTGGCGCAATTGCCGACACCGGTGTTCTTCTACGGTCTGGGCGAGCGCGAGGAGATGGCGGTCTCCATCGACCCCGGCAAGACTTTACTGGTGCGCCTGGCCGGGCGCACGGACACCGACGCCGAGGGCATGGTCAAGCTGTTCTTCGAACTCAACGGCCAACCGCGCAACGTCAAGGTCGCCAAGGCCGGCGCCACCGCCACGGTGGCGCCGCGCGCCAAGGCCGAGCCGGGCAACGCCAACCAGATCCCGGCGCCCATGCCGGGCATGGTCGCGACCGTGGCCGTGAAGGCAGGTCAGGCGGTGAGCAAGGGTTCGCCCCTGCTCTCCATCGAGGCGATGAAGATGGAGACCATGATCAGCGCCGAGCGCGATGCGACGGTGCTCAGAGTGCACGTCGTCCCCGGCGACAAGGTCGATTCCAAGGACCTGTTGATAGAGCTGGGCTGAGCTCGGGGTCGCCGCCGGCGCAATTTTCAAGCTTGGCCATAGGCAGGCGAACGTCGAGCGACGAATGCTGGCACCGCTCGGCAATGTGGCTATTGGCGCTGTCCGAATCATGCCATCATCGGGAATGCTCGCTTCCCTCTGGCACCTCTACTTGATCGAATGCGCCGACGGCTCTCTCTACGCCGGAATCGCCACGGATGTCGAACGCCGGTACCGGGCACATCTTTCTGGCAAGGGCGCTCGCTATACCCGTTCCCATAAGCCCCTCCGCTTGCTAACATCACGGCCGTTCGCTTCCCGGTCGGAAGCCCTGAGGGCCGAACTGGCGATCAAGCGCCTGCCCAAGGAGAAGAAACTCGCAGCCCTGCTCTCGCCCGATCTGCTCAAGAAAAGCGATACCCATGACCCAACGACCAACGATAGGCAAAGGAGCCATAGCGTGAACAGAGCCGAACTCATCGAAATCGTCGCCGAAGAATCCGACATGACCAAGGCCGCTGCCGAAAAGGCGCTTGTTGCCACGATCGGCGCAATCACCAAGGCTGTGTCCAAGGGCGATAGCGTGACCCTGGTCGGCTTCGGGACCTTCAGTTCGTCCAAACGCGCCGCGCGTACGGGCCGCAATCCGCAAACCGGAAAGGAACTGAAGATCGCCGCCACGACCGTTGCCAAATTCAAGGCCGGGGCCAACTTCAAGACGGCCGTATCCGGCAAGAAGGCAGCGAAAAAGAAATAGTCCGATTCCCGGTACTTGGGAAGGCCGATGGCGCGTCGCCCTTCGGGAGTTCGGATGCGTTTGGGTGCAGCGGGGTAGGGGCGAATCGATCGTTGCTTTGATGGACCGATTCGCTCAACGCGCGGAGTTGCTCGTCTGAGATAGAATCGCGCCGACCTCAGACATCCGTATCGACCCGATGAGCAAACAGACCTACGACGAATCGAGCTTTCGCGTCCTCAAGGGCTTAGAACCCGTGCGCGAGCGGCCGGGGATGTACACTCGAACCGACTCGCCGGCCCACATCATCCAGGAGGTGGTGGACAACGCCGCTGATGAGGCTCTTGGCGGGTTCGCCAAGAACCTCCATGTTCTCATGCACCTCGATGGCTCGGTCACCGTCACCGACGACGGTCGCGGTATCCCGATCGGCCTCCATCCCGAAGAAGGCTTGCCGGTGGTTGTCCTAGCCTTCACCCGCCTGCACGCTGGCGGCAAGTTCGACAAGAAGAGCGGTAATTCGGCCTATGCCTTCTCCGGCGGTCTTCACGGCGTCGGCGTCGCGGTGACCAGTGCCCTGTCTCTCCGCGTCGACGTCGAAGTCCGGCGCGACGGCCGTGCCTGGGGCGTACAGTTCTCCGAGGGCGGCGAGAAGACGACCGAACTCATCGACCTCGGCACCTGTGGCCGCCAGACCGGAACCCGGGTCCGCGTCTGGCCCGATCCCAAGTACTTCGACTCGCCCAAGATCCCCGCGGCCGAACTGGAACGCCTGCTGAGGTCCAAGGCGGTACTGCTGCCGGGCGTCAGTGTCTATCTGGACATCGAGCAACCGGACGGCAAGCCGCTGTCCAAGACATGGAGCTACCCCGACGGCCTCGCCGGCTACCTGCGCGAACTCGCCGGCGACCTCGAACCGGTTGCGCCCATCCATGCCGGCGAGAAGTACGCGGACGCCTCGGACGCGAGCTTCGCGGACGGCGAAGGTGCGGCATGGGCCTTGGCCTGGTTCGTCGAGGCGCTAGCGTCGGAGTCCTACGTCAACCTGATACCCACCGTGGCCGGCGGAACCCACGAGTCCGGACTGCGTGCCGGTGTTTTCGAGGCCGTCAGGACTTTCATCGATCACCATGCCCTGCTCCCACGCGGCGTCAAGCTGCAGCAGGAGGATGTCTGCGGGCGCATGGCCTACGTTCTCTCGGCGCGCATCCTCGACCCGCAGTTCCAGGGCCAGGTCAAGGAGAAGTTGAACAGCCGCGAGGCCGTCAAACTGGTCGCGGGCATGGTGCGCGACCCGCTCGAGATCTGGCTCAACAACCACATCGAAGCGGGCCGCGCCATCGCGGAGTTGTCGATACACCAGGCGCTCGCCCGCCAGAAGAACGCGCAGAAAGTCGAGAAGAAGAAGCAGTCGGGTGTAGCGGTTCTGCCAGGCAAGCTCACCGACTGCGAATCCACCGACATCAACGACAACGAACTCTTCCTGGTCGAGGGGGACTCCGCCGGCGGCAGCGCCAAGATGGCCAGAAACAAGGAGACCCAGGCCATCCTGCCGCTGCGCGGCAAGGTGCAGAACTCCTGGGAGATCGAGGCCGGCCGTCTGTTCGCCAATACCGAGATCCACGACATCGCGGTGGCTCTCGGTGTCGATCCCCATGCGCCGGACGCCGAGCCGGATCTCTCCGGGCTGCGCTACGGCAAGGTGATCATCATGTCGGACGCCGACGTCGATGGCTCCCACATCCAGACCCTGCTCCTCACCCTCTTCTATCGCCACTTCCCGTCGTTGATCGCTCGTGGTCACGTCTTTGTCGCGCAGCCGCCGCTCTACCGCATCGACGTGCCCGCTCAGGGCAAGAAGCGGCCCGCCCGGCGGCTCTATGCGCTGGACGAGGGGGAACTCGTGGCGATCCGCGAACGTCTCGCCAAGGAGGGTTTCCGCCCCGAACAGGTCGAGGTGGGACGCTTCAAGGGTCTGGGCGAGATGAACCCCGAGCAGCTGAGGGAAACCGCGATGGAGCCGGCGACCCGACGCGTGCTGCCCGTGACCGAGCAGCCCGGCATGCGCGCGGAAACGACAAAACTCTTCAATCTGCTGATGGGCAAGGGCGAAGCCTCCTCGCGGCGCGCCTGGATGGAAGAGAAGGGGCACCTCGTTGAAGCCGACATCTGAAATGAGCCACACCCCTGATCTATTCGACGATATCGCCGCGCCGCCCTCGTCCGGCAGCCTGCCCCCGACGCCGCCGGCGCCCCCTGCGACTAGCTTCGATGACGGCGGCGCACTGCCGCTGGCTGCCTATGCCGAGCGGGCCTACCTCGCCTACGCCATGAGCGTCGTGCGTGGGCGCGCCCTGCCCCAGGTCGAAGACGGCATGAAGCCGGTGCAGCGCCGCATTCTCCATGCGATGAACGAGATGCGACTGTCCGCAGCATCGAAGCACGTCAAGAGCGCGCGCGTGGTGGGTGACGTCATCGGCAAGTATCACCCGCACGGCGACACCAGCGTCTATGACGCGATGGTCCGCGTGGCGCAGGACTTCACGCTGCGCTATCCGCTGGTCGATGGACAAGGCAACTTCGGTTCGCGCGACGGCGATGGCGCCGCGGCGATGCGCTACACCGAGTGCCGCCTGACACCCATCGCCGAACTGCTGCTGTCCGAGATCAACCGCGGCACCGTGGACTTCTCGCCCAACTACGACGGTTCCTTCGAGGAACCCAGGCTGCTGCCGGCGCGGCTGCCCTTCGTGCTGTTGAACGGCGCTTCCGGAATCGCCGTGGGCATGGCCACCGAGATTCCGCCGCACAATCTGCGCGAAGTGGCGGAGGCCGTGCGCCTGCTGATCAAGAAGCCCAACGCAGCGCTGGAAGAAATCCTCGCTTCGATTCCAGGACCGGATTTCCCGGGCGGTGGCCAGCTCATTTCGCAACCCGCCGACATTCGCGAAGCCTATGCCAACGGACGGGGCAGCCTGCGTATGCGTGCGCGCTGGCATGTCGAGGATCTGGCGCGCGGCCAGTGGCGCGTGGTCATCGACGAACTGCCGCACGGTGTGTCCACGTCGAACGTTCTGGCCGAGATCGAGTCGATCACCAATCCCCAAGCACGGGCCGGCAAGAAGGACGTCACGCAGGAGCAGAAGAACGTCAAGCAGCTCGTGCTCGGCATCCTGGAGTCCGTCAGGGACGAGTCCAGCGACAAGGCCGTGGTGCGCATCGTCCTCGAGCCGCGTTCCTCGCGTATCGCGCAGGATGAGTTCATGTCCATGCTCCTGGCGCAGACCAGCCTCGAGTCCAGCGTGACGATCAACCTGACCATGATAGGGCGCGACGGCCGGCCACAGCAGAAGAATCTCAAGCAGATCCTGTCCGAGTGGATAGACTTTCGTTACGTCGCGCTCGAGCGGCGCTCGCGCCATCGCTTGGCCGAGGTGGAACGGCGCATCCACATCCTCGACGGTCGCATGACGGTCTTTCTGCAGATCGAGAAAGTGATCCGCTGCATCCGCAATTCCGATGAGCCGAAGCCGGATCTGATATCCCGCTTCGGCCTTAGCGAGCTTCAGGCGGAAGACATTCTCGAAATCCGCCTGCGCCAGTTGGCGCGCCTCGAAGGCATACGCATCGAGAAAGAACTGGGAGAACTGCGCGAGGAACACGGAGCGCTCAGCACCCTGCTCGCCTCACGTCCCGAAATGACCAAGCTCATCCTCAAAGAGATTGCCGAGGACGCCAAGCAATACGGCGACGGCCGTCGCACCGTGATCGCGGCGGTCGCGCCCGTCGTCGCCACCGAAATCGCCGTAGCCGACGAACCGGTGACCGTGATCCTGTCGCAGAACGGCTGGGTGCGCACACGTCAGGGGCACGGCGTCGATCCGACGTCGATCACCTACAAGGCCGGCGATTCCCCCTTCCTGGTTGCGGAGGCCCGCACGATTTGGCCTCTGCTGCTGATCGACAGCAACGGCCGCGCCTACAGCGTGCGCATCGCGGATCTCCCCGGGGGACGCGGGGACGGCGTGCCGATCGCCACCCTGATCGGACTCCAAGAGGGCGGACGCATCGTCCAGGCGCTTGCGGATGCGCCGGAGACCCACTACCTGTTCGCGAACTCCGGAGGCTATGGCTTTCTTGCGCAACTGTCCGATCTGGTGTCCCGCAACAAATCGGGCAAGACCTTCTTCACCCTGGAGAAGGGCGAGAAGGTCCTGACGCCCGCACGCGCCGGCGCTAGCTCGGTTGCCGCCCTATCCCAAAAGGGGCGTCTCCTGGTCTTTGCTGCGGCGGAAATGAAAACCATGGCCAAGGGCCGCGGTGTCATCGTCATGGACCTGGACAAGGGAGAGGAATTGCTCGCGGTGGCGGTGAACGATGGCAGCGCAGTCACGCTGATCGGCAGTGGTCGTGGCGGCAAGCCAAGCGAGTACCGAGTCGCGGGCGCCGACCTGAAGAAGCATCTTCTGCATCGGGCCCGCAAAGGTTGCCTGATCGCATCGAAACTCAAGCCTGCGCTAGTGCGTTGATCGGCGCCCGGCGAAGGTGACGGTGTCCACCTTGAGGTGGTTCGGAAAATGCATCCGCGCCACTGCCGGGAATGCAGCTATGTCGGGCTACGCTCCTGGGCCAACAGGCGCACGACATCTTTGCCGTTCCGCGCCCTGTCGCGATTCTCCGGCGTCTCCCGCCCGAGCGCCGTGCCGGCGACGAAGCGATAGAGGTCGGCTGCCGCCTCGAAAGCTTTTGGGCTGACGCCGGCTGCGCCGAGCGTCTTGGCGATCTCCAGCATTTCCGGAACCCAGCGATAGGCCTTGGGCGGCAGGATGGGAAACTCGCGCAGCACCCCCTGATACCGCTCCGCTTGCGACTGCTGCAATTGCTCCTCGAGGATGTCGGCAATGCCGAGGCGTTGCGCTGCGATCAGCACGCCCAGCCATAGCGCCTGCGTGCCCTTGTTCAGAGCGCCATAGCACATCTTGAGCGCGCTCGCGTCGGCGACCCCTTCGCCGATCACCTGTACGATGAGCTGCGGCGTTGCCAGCGCCTGCAGATCGGCGGCACCCCGTCCCGAAACGTAGAAATGGGTTTTCGCCTGGCCGCGCGGTGGCGGACCAATGATCCCCGCATCGAGAAAACGCCCGCCCGCCCCTTCGATGATGCCCGCGATTTCGTGCGCGGTGCCGGGCGCGATTGCGTTGCAATCGACGATCAGCGTCTGGCGGCCCGTCGCACGCAAGGCCTGCGCCGCTTCGTGGGCAAAGTCGAGCGAGGCGCCTGGATTCATGACCGAGAGCACCAGATCGCATCGGCTGACGAGCTGCGCCAGCGTACCGACATCGATCAGCCCCGCTTCGCGTGCGAGCCCACGCGTGCGCTCGCTGCGTTGTCCGAGAGCGGTGTAGACGTTGAAGCCTTTCGCCTTGATTTGCATCGCGATCGCCTGCCCCATGTCGCCGGGGCTCATCAATCCGACATGCTCGATCTTTGCGCTCGCTTCGCTTGCGCCGCGGGCTTCGGACGCAAGATCGGCGACCGCCAGCGTTGCCGCGGCAGCACCAGCGACTTGCAGAAAGTCGCGTCGTTTAATGGCGTCATGCGCTTCCATCGCTTCCCTCCTAGCTGTCAACTGACTGCAGCAATTCGATCATGCGCTTGCGTTGCGCCGCATCAGGCAGGCGGCCGCGCATCGCGCCGAGGTTGTCGCTCATGTGCGCGGCGTCCGCTGTACCGGGAATGACTGCGGTCACCGCAGCGTTGCCGAGCAGGAATTTGAGGAAGAATTGCGCCCAACTCGCGGCGTCGAACTCCTTCGCCCATTCCGGCAGCGCTCGTCCGCGCACCGCGCGAAACAGCCGACCACGACCAAAGGGCAGCGCCGTCAGTACCGCGCAGTTCAGGTCGGCCGCGAGCGGCAGCAGGCGCTGTTCCGCCCCGCGATTGTCCAGCGAATAATCGATCTGCAAGAAGTCGGGCTTCTCGCGTCTGAGCACGGCTTCTACCGCCTCGTAATCCCTATGAAAAGTCGATGTGATGCCGACATAGCGGCACACGCCTCCCTCCTGCCACTGGCGAAATTGTGCCAACGACTGCCGCGCATCGCGGACGTTGTGGAGCTGCAGCAGGTCGACTTTGTCGGTACGCAAACGCGTGAGCGAGCGCTGCAACTCCGCCCCGTCCGGGGCCTCGAGCTTGGTGGCGATGAAGACTTGCCGGCGCAGCCCGGCTTGCGCCACCAGATCCCCGACGACGCCCTCCGACGAGCCGTAGCTGGAGGCGGTATCGATCAGAGTTCCGCCACCAGACACCAGGTTGTGCACCACCTGCGCGAGCGCTGCGCGCTTGACCGGGTCGCTGCCCACGTCAAAGACCGCGGCGGTGCCGAGCCCGACAGCCGGCAAACGCTCGCTCGTGCCGGGAATCCGCTTGAAGACCAAGGGTCCTCGCCCGTCCTGCGCGCTCGCCAAGGATGGCAGAAGGGAAGCGAGGCCGAGTCCGGCGCCGCGCGCAAGAAATTCGCGCCTTGTCATAGCCTCCATCTCATTCTCCCGGCTTGGCCTGCGCAGCGATCAGCGCTGCACGGCGCTCTTGGTTGCGGCCCAGCGCTGCGGACAGCGCCATCCAGCCGGCGGCCACGGGCAGCGCGCACAGCGCGACGGCGCCGAGCTTGAGCCCGAGCAGCTGCAAGCTGTCGAATACCCAGCCATAGAGAGCGTCTGAGCCTCGATAGATGACGACGTCGATCAGGTTCTTCGCTTTGTACTTCTCTTCGCGCGCGACAACCGTGAAGAAAAGCTGACGCGCCGGATTGGCGATGGCGAAATTCATCCAGCGTTGCACCACCTGGAACACCAGCACGACGGCAAGGCCGGGGGCCAGAGCCAGCGCGGCGAAGCCGACGACGTACACCGCCGGCAAGGCCCCGGCCGCGGCACCTGTGCCGAAACGCTTGAGCAGGCGCCCGGTGGCAAAGACTTGCGTCGCCAGGCTCAAGAGTCCGACGGCCAGGTCGATGCCCGCGAAAATCTGCGTCTGCGCGGCGGCGCCGTGCACCGTGTCGGCCACGATCTGCGCCTGCGAGAAATAGAGAATGGTGGCGCCGAACGACATCAGACTCACCCAGGCAGCCACACCGAAGAGGTAGGGCGAACGGATGAGTTCCAGGAGTGCCGCGAAGGCGCCGCCGCCCAGACGCGCCTCCTCGTGGCGCGGGCCGCTATGCGCTTCGGCGCTGCGCTCTAGCCGGTAGGCGCAGAACACCGCCAGTTCCAGCAGCAGCATGGCGGCGATCAAGAGATTGACGGGCCCGAGCGGCACGGAAAGGGCGATGGTGATCAATGGCCCCAAGAGCGCGCCGGCGGTGCCGCCGGCGCCGATGAAACCGAACAGGCGCTTGCCTTGCTCGCTGCTGAAGACGTCCGCCATGAAAGACCAGAACACCGCCACGGCAAAGAGATTGAACACGCTGACCCAGATGAAGAAAATGCGCGCGACGAGCACCGTCTCGATGCCCAGCGTCAAGAACAGCCAGAAGAGCGCAAGATTGGCGACGAAGAAATGATAGACAAGGGGAATGAAACGCGCGCGCGGCAGCTTCGCCACCAGGATTCCATAGAGAGGCTGCGCCGCGAGCAGGGCGACGAACGTTGCGGTGAACAGCCAGGGCAGCGCTCTGACACCGCCGGCGATGCCCATCTGGTCGCGCAGCGGCCGCAACACGTAATAGCCGGCCAGGAGCGTGAAAAAATAGGCGAAGGACCACAGCGCCGCCGCGCGTTCGGAAGGTGTGGCGGGCACCGCCCGCCATAACCAGCGCGCGAGCATCAAGGCGCTAGCGACAGCTTCTGCCTGAGTTCGGCCGCACTCACCGATTGCCCGTAGCCGGGGTTGCCGCGCTGAAAGCGGCGCGCGTCGGCGAGCCTGCCGACGACCACGGGCTCGAAGCCGGCGTCCTCCACCAGTTGCGCCGCCACGCGCACCGCCTCGGCATCATCACCGGCGATCGGGATCGCCAGTTTCGGCTCGGGACGATTCGCTTCGCGCGCAAAGATCATGTAGGAGAGCGTGTTGAACGCACGCACCAGCCGTGTGCCTGGCAGATATTTCTGCGAAGTGATGCCGATGCCGTTGCGCTCCGCTTCTTCGGCGATGGCGCCGTCGCGAGCAGCGGTGGCGTTGCAGGCGTCGAGTATGATCTTGCCTTTGAGCGCGCCGGCGTACCCTTCACCGAGCTGCGGCAGCGCGCCGTACGGCACGGCGACGAAGAGCACGCCGCCGAAGTCGATCGCCTGCGCCACCGTCCCGGCCTGAGCCAAGGACCCGAGCTTTGCCACCATGGCCTTGAGTTCGTCCGGATGACGCGATGAGAACAACACCGGATGGCCCGCTTTGACCCACAAGCTGCCTATCGTGCCCCCGATGTGGCCGGAGCCGATAACGCCGATGCGCAGCTTGCTGCCGCTCAACTGCGCGAGGGCGGGCCACGGCCGCAGTGCTGCAACAAGGCCCAAGGCGCCGCCGGCGACAAGCAAGCCACGGCGGCAGCGATCGAAGGTGCTGGGCATCGGAACCTCCCTGTTTCGGTCTGTTGCTATTCTTCTGCCGGCAAGCCAGGCACAACGATGACCATCCTGCCACTAGTTATTTGGAATGGCAATCGAATTTACAGAGCAAGGCATCGCTGCCAATGCCGCAAGCTTTCGCAGGGCGGGCAGGACGGCCGAGATGTGGGAACTGTCTGGTCTTGGGAAGGCCTAAACCACTGTCTTTCGTGAGCCCTACAGGTCAACAAAGGTGCGACGGGAAGACATCGCCTGCGGTATTTTTCATACCAGTGAACCCGTACGATCTCTTACAAGGCGCCGGCGTTTGGCCGTGCTGCCGCAATGACCTGCGACTACCTGAATCCACGTAGTCGAAATACCTCAATTCCGGGGATATCGCTCCAGCCATCGCCTCGCTACAGTGGTGAGAAATTGTTCGCGTCGATTCCCCGATCTTCGTGGCGAGAGCGCGATAGCCCGGCTGGTAGGTACTGAGCGGGACTCAACCTTGATCGAGGGCGCAATCATGAAAATCAACGTATTGAGACACAGCGTCATATTGGTGCTTGCTGTGATCGCTGCTAGCCTCTCGCTCCCGGCAGCTGCCGCTAACCATGGCGGCGGGCATGCCGGGGCTGGCGGCAGCCATATTGCGGGTCGTGGTGGGCACGTTGGGGGTGGCGGCCATGCGAGAGCGCCTGGAAGAGGAGGGCGAGCCTGGCAGGGCGGCGGCCGGGGATGGTGGGGATTGGGTCTGGGATTGGCGCTGGGGTGGGAAGCCGCATACTACGGCAAGCCTTACTACGGCTACCCGCTCTACTATCCGTCGGTGGTGGTCGAGAGCCCGGCCCCGCTGGTATATCGCGAACAGCAGCCGGCGCCTGCGTCTGCGGTCAATTACTGGTACTACTGCGCCGCGGCGAACGGCTATTACCCCTATGTCAGAGAATGCCCGAGCGGATGGCAAAAGGTATCGCCGCTGCCTCCGGACCAGCAGTGAGTCGAAGAAACCGCCGGTAAGCTTCGCCTAAGCGCAACACTATTCGGCTTTCGTTCCTAACGTTCGGCGCCGCGATCGAGCCGCCACTGCTTGACCAGCGCGTAGATCGCCGGGATCACCGCCAGGGTGAGCACCGTCGAGGAAATCATGCCGCCCACCATGGGCGCGGCGATGCGGCTCATGACTTCGGAACCGGTGCCCGTGCCCCACATGATGGGCAAGAGGCCAGCCATGATGGCAACCACGGTCATCATCTTCGGTCGTACGCGTTCGACGGCGCCCTCCATCACCGCTGCGTAGAGATCGGCCACGGCAGGCGTTCGCCCTTCGGCGCGGCACTTCGCCTTGACTTCCTCCCAGGCGTGATCGAGGTAGATCAGCATCACCACGCCGGTTTCGGCGGCCACGCCGGCCAGGGCGATGAAGCCGACGGCCACGGCCACCGACAGGTTGTAGCCGAGCAGCCACATCAGCCAGACGCCGCCCACGAGCGCAAAGGGCACGGAGAGCATGACGATGAGGGTCTCGGTCAGGCGCATGAAGTTGAGATAGAGCAGCAGGAAGATGATCAGAAGCGTCAAGGGAATGACGATTTTCATCTTCTCGACGGCCCGCTCCATGTACTCGAACTGGCCGCTCCAGGTGGCGTAATAGCCTGGCGGGAACTTGACCTGCTCGTTCACCGCACGGCGGGCGTCGGCCACGTAGCCGCCGATGTCGCGATCGCGGATGTCCACGAAGATGTAGGCAGAGAGCAGGGCGTTCTCGGTGCGGATGCCCGGCGCCCCCTTGGCCACCTCGACCCGGGCCACCTGGCCGAGCGGAATCATCGCCGGGGCCTGCCCCATTTCACCACCGATGGGCACCAATATCTCGCGGGCAATCTGCTGCGGGTCCGAGCGCAGTTCGCGCGGGTAGCGCACGGTGACGCCGAAGCGCTCCCGGCCCTCGACCGTGGTGGTCACCATCTCGCCGCCCAGGGCGGTGCCGATCACATCCTGCAACTCGCCGACGGAGAGACCGTAACGCGCCAGTTGTTGCCGATCCGGTACGACGTCGAGGTAATAGCCGCCGGTGATGCGCTCGGCGAAGGCCGAGGTCGTACCCGGTACCCGTTTCACCACGGCCTCGATTTCGCGGGCCAGCTTTTCCATCTCGCCCAGATCGCGGCCGAACACCTTGATGCCGATGGGCGTGCGGATGCCCGTGGAGAGCATGTCGATGCGCGCCTTGATAGGC
>Ga0172380_10004807_pt1 | contig 16986 bp, 17 predicted proteins | sample Leawe162metaG_FD_119747 | JGI IMG/M metagenome (GOLD analysis project Ga0172380, IMG submission 119747) | Leachate microbial communities from a municipal landfill in Southern Ontario, Canada - Leachate well 162 metaG | ecosystem: Engineered > Solid waste > Landfill > Unclassified | place...
AGCTTCCCGGTTTTTGGATATGCCCAGAAACGTCACAACCTACCTTATTTTTAATCCGTTCATCCTTCGACAAGCTCAGGACGAACGGATTAAAAATAAGGTAGGTTGTCATGGTGCAACCTCCGCATACGTATCAGGGGCCGACTGACCGCGCGGGCACAAAAAACGTGCCCGCTCTACCTGGCTCACGCAGCCAACAATTCCCTGGGTTTGACGTTACTCTCGATGTCCCGCCCCACCGCCTTACGCGTTTTTTTGATATCGTAGCTGCTTTGCAGGTTCATCCAGAAATCGGCACCGGCGCCGAAGAATTGGGCGAGGCGCAGGGCGGTGTCCGCAGTGATGCCGCGTTGTTCGTTAAGGATGGCCGTGATCCGGTTGGTCGGCACGTCCAGCGCTTTGGCGAGGGCGTTGGCCGAGAGCTTGAGTTCGTCCAGCTCTTCCTTGATGATTTCGCCGGGGTGTATGGCGCGCATTCCGTTCATGTTCTTTCTCCTTAGTGGTAATCCACGATTTTCACGGTGTAGGCATCGGTGTCTTTCCATTCGAAAGCCGCTCGTTATTTTATCCTCTCGGATGATGTCTAGCGTGCAGCAGTTTGAGGCGTTCGCGGGCGACGTGGGTGTAGATTTGGGTGGTGGAGATGTCTTGGTGGCCGAGCAGCATTTGCACGACGCGCAGGTCGGCGCCGTGGTTGAGCAGGTGGGTGGCGAAGGCGTGGCGTAGGGTGTGGGGCGACAGGGTTTTGGTGACGCCGGTCTGGAGGGCGCGGCGTTTGATCAGATACCAGAAGGCTTGGCGCGTCATTGCTTCGCCGCGTTGGGTGACGAACAGGTCGTCGCTCGCGCGACTGTTCAGCAGCAACGGGCGCGCTTCGTTCAGGTAGCGGGTGATCCAGGCTATCGCTTCTTCTCCCAGCGGCACCAGGCGTTCTTTGCCGCCTTTGCCGATGACGCGCACCACGCCCATATCCAGGCTGACTTCGGAGATTTTCAGCGCCACCAGTTCGGACACCCGCAGGCCGGTGGCGTATAGGGTTTCCAGCATGGCCTTGTCGCGCATCCCGAGCGGGTCGTCGACCGGCACTTGGAGCAGCGCTTCGACATCCGCTTCGCTGAGGTTTTTCGGCAGCGGGCGCAATTGTTTCGGCGAGGGTATCTGCAAGGTCGGGTCGAGGTCGATCAGGCCGGCGCGCAGCAGGTAGCGGTAAAAGCGCCGGAGGCTGGAAAGCTCGCGGCTGGCGGTGCTGGGTCGGGTTTGCGCCACTTGGAACTGGTGCTGGAGATAGGCTTGCAAATCGCCGGCATCGGCTTCGAGCAGGCTGGGTTTGCCGCGTTCGCGCTCCAGCCAGACGGCGCATAGCGCGAGGTCGCTGCGGTAGCTGCCGAGGGTGTTGCGCGCCAGGCCGTCTTCCAGCCACAGCGCGTCGCTGAAGGTGTCAAGCAGGTCGTTTGTGGTCGGCTTGTTCATGGCGCAGCAGCCAACGCTTGATGTCCAGCGGGTCTCCCGTGCCGTGGCTCATGAAGCCGCCCAGCCCGTTTTTCGCCACTACCCGGTGGCAGGGGATGACGATGGGGAGCGGGTTGGCGCCGCACGCCTGCCCCACCGCGCGCGGTGCGGAGGCTAACCGCTGCGCCAGCTCGCCGTAGCTGGCCGTTTGTCCCGGCGCAATTTCGCGCAATGCCTGCCACACCCGGCGCCGGAAAGGCGTGCCGCCCAATTCCAGCGGCAGGTCGAAGACGAATGAGGGGTCGGCGAAGTAGGCGGCCAGTTGGGTGCATACTTGTTGCGCCATGGGGTTTTGCGGCGCCAGCGCCGGGGTGTCGGCGGGCAGGAGGTCGATGCCGATCAGCCGGTCTTGCCCAGTGCGGATGCCGAGCGCGACGCAAGGCGCGATAAATATGGCTTGGTAGCTGGTCTGCGGTTTCATAGGCAACTTCCGCGCGGTCACAATTTGCGGATTTAGCCGCGTAGGGGTGCGTTGCTCATAAGCGGCTCAGCGCCTGTTTCAGGGTTTCACGTTCGGCGGGTGTTTTCGCGGTTTTCAGCAATAAGGTGTATTGCCGTTTGGCGTCTTCCTTCAAGCCGGCGCGCGCCAGGCAATCGGCTGCCTGTTGCCGCGCCTTGGTGCCTTCCGACCATTCCGCCGCCTGCAAATAATATTCGGCGGCCAGCGCGAAATCCTTGCGCCCGTCGGTGATCCGCCCCAGCGCCAGGTATATTTCGCTCCAGTGCCTGCTGTCGGCGAAGGCGGCCAATTGCAGCAGTATCATTTCCGCCCCGGCGTGCCTGCGCCCGTCCAGCTCAAAGGCAATGCGCAGTATGGCCGCCGTGGCTTTTTGGTCGAGCGGCGGCCCTTCCGCATAAATGCGTTGCACCGTGGCGGCCGCTTCGTCCGCCATACCGCCCAGCACAAAGGCCAGCGCGCGCTTGAGTTGCCATTCGACGGGCGGCATGTCGGTTTGCGGCGTATCCACGCCGTGCCAGTATTTCGCGGCCAGCGGGTAGGACTGGTTGCGCATGGCGATTTCCCCCAAATACGGCGAGCAAGGCATGATTGGCCGCCGGGAAATGCGCGTCGGCTGCGAACAGGCGCATCGCCGCGACATCCAGCTTGTTGTCCAGCAACTGCGCAGCCAGGTTGGTTTCCGCAGAGATGCGCAATTCGAGCGAGGCGTTTTGCGGCGACAGGGAGGAAAATAAGGCGCGCGCCGCCAACGGGGAGGGGGCGTGCGTCGCCAATTCGAACCATGCTGCGTCGTCGCCGACCAGCAGTTGCGCCTGGTTGGCAATATTCAGGGCGAGTTCCGCATAGGCCCGCCGCAGGCTTTCGCCGGTCACGCCGAACAGCCCGTCTTCCTGGGAGGCCGGCAGGTTGAGTTGGCGTTCCAGCGCCTCGGCTTGCAGCGCCGGGTTTTTTTGCAGTTCGGCGGCCTGTGCGATGATGGACCAATAAGCGGCGATATCTTTTTCAGCCAGCTTGGGCTGTAGCGCCGGCGCCATCTTGAATGCCTTTTTGACGACCACCGCTTTCTTGTTGGCTTTGGATTTGGCCGAGGCTGGTTGCGGAGGCGGCGCCGGCGTCGGCGGAGTTTGCGGCTGAGGCAGCGGCAGTGGATTGAGCGCCGCGCGGGCAGCCGCGATGGCCGCTTCCGGCGAAATCAGGCCGGCTTTCAGGCGCAACAGCAATTTGAGCGGGCTGGCATCGTCGAGTTGCGCGAGCCAGTTGCCCGCTTCGGCGACGCCGCCGGCCAGCAGCAATTGTTCGACGAACTGCGTCACCTCAGTGGCGGACAGCGGCTGGTAATCCTGCTGGTAGCGCAGCATCGCGAGATAGGCGGTATCCGTCCTGTGCTGGGCGAGATAGCTTTGGATCGCCATGCGGCGCGCTTCTTTTTTCTGGTTGTCGTCCGGTTCGCCCAGCCATAGCCATTTCGCCAGATATTCGCGCGTCAGCGGCGGGTCGTTCAGGTGCTGGGCGGCAAGGGCGGCGGATAGGTACAGCGTGCGGGATTCCGCAGGGATTTCCGGCGGCAGTTGCGAGGCGCGCTGCAACGCTTCCTGGTCGCGGTTCAACTCCGCCAGCAGGGACAGGCGCAACGCTTCCCATTGCAACCATTGCGGCGTATCGGCCTGGGTCGGCTGGTCGCGCTCGACGCGGGCGAGCGCCAGATGCGGCGCGCCGCTACGGGCAAAGCGGGAGGCGGTGTCGAGCAGGCCGTCCCCGGCGTCGGCGGACGCAGGCAACAGGGCGAGGAGAAACAGGAAGATCGGATAGAGGCGCATGGAATGGTATTTTACCAGCGTCGGCGATTTTATGAAGCGATTTAATAAAGGCATGATGACTCCTGTTTTGGAGAAATTAACTGCTCGACCACTGTGCCGGCCAGGAAGTGCGGCTTGTCCGGCTCCGGAATCGGGAGCCGCTTTTCTTCCCATGCGTGTCTTTTCGTTCGGGACGCTGGAGCGTCCTGAACTGCATTCCCACGCTGGAGCGTGGGAACGATCAACTACGATACTTTGAAGTTGGGCATCACTTAATGCAACGGCACCACCACTGCGCCGATGCCGAGGCCGCGCACCTTGGCCATGGTCTGGTCGGCTTCCGTCTTGTTCTGGAAGGTTCCGATATTCAGTTTGGTTTCGGTATAGGACTGGATGCCGTGCTGGGACAGCTTTTCCTGCATTTGCATGGCGTTGGTCGGGTTGGAGAATACCCCGAGTTGCACGGCGTAGCCTTTGGTCGCCGCCCCGCCGGGCGGACTGGTCGGGGTCGCGGCGGGAGGCGGCGCGCTCGACGCTGGCTTGGCCGGTTCCGCGCGCGCTTCGACCGGCTTTTTCAGCTCGCCGTCTTTGGGCGCGGTTTCCCTGACGGGCGCCACCGGCACCAGTTCCAGCGCGGCGCGCGGCTTGACGGGACTCTCCGCTTGGCTGGGCAGTGCGCTCGGCGCAGGTCTGGCCGGCTCCGCGCGCACCTCGACCGGCTTTTTCGTCTCGCCGGTTTTGGCGGCGATTTCCTTGGCGGGAACCGGTATCAGCTCCATGACGGCATGGGGTTTGGCGCTTTTCTCCGCTTTTTCCACGACCGCTGGGGCGGGCCTGGCGGGCGGCTCCACTTCCTTGAACGGCTTTATCGCGACCGGTTTGTCGGCCTTGTGTGCAGGTTCGGCGGGCGCTTGCGGCACGTTGACCACTTGCGGCGGCGGGGGGGGAGGCGGTGCGGCGGCAGGCGGCAGCGGCGCCACGACCGGCGGCGCTTCGGGCGCAGCCGGGGTTTCGGCCACGGCGGAAACCGGCGGCGGTTCCGCTACGCTGGCCTGCACTGCGGAAGCGGGCGTCTCGGCGGGCAGAACGGTGGGTTCCGCTTCGACAAGCGGCGCCGCCGGCTTGCGGTGCGTCAGCACGGTGACGCCGATGGCGGCTATCAGCGCGAGCGCGACAGCGGCGCCGACACGCCTGATCGCGCGTTTCTTGACATCTTCGTTTGTTTCCGTTCGGTTTGTTTCTTCTCGTCTGTTCGCTTCCGGCATATTCGGAATCCCCTGAAAGTACACGGATTTTTATCGAGAGCAATGTTAGCATGTAATTCCGCGCCATAACAGGTGAGCGGGATGGCGTGACGCGGTAAAAGCGCGCTATGCAAAGTTCCTTACTGCTTAACGCTGATTTTATATACTTGCGTCATAGACGAAACCTGCGGTAGAGTTGACGCTTTAGACTTGGCAATCGATGATCCTTCCCCGCAAAAAAAGCCACCCGATGGCCAAGCAGCGGTTATGCATATCTTGCTAGCCATGCCACCACACAACGCAGTGATCCGTATTTTACTCGCCGATGATCATGCCATCGTGCGCGATGGCCTGCGGCATATCATGTCCGATACGCAGGATATCGCCATAGTCGGCGAGGCGTCGACGGGCGCCGAAGTGCTGGCCATGGCAAAGTCGCTGGATTTCGACCTGCTCCTGCTGGATATGAATATGCCCGACCCGAGCGGCATCGACTTGGTGCATAGGCTGCTTGCCAACGATGCGACGCTGAAAATTCTCGTGCTCTCGATGCATAGCGAGCCGCACTTGGTTAGCCGGGTGCTGCGGGCGGGTGTGCATGGCTACATCACCAAGGGCAGCGGCCAAGCGCTGCTCACCGCCGCGATTCGCAAGGTTGCTGCGGGCGGCCATTTTATCGATCCGTCCCTGGTCGATGAATTCGTTTTTAACAACGGCGCCAGTAGCAGCACCAGCGGCATTTCCCCGCACGAGAAACTCTCCGACCGCGAGTTGCAGGTGCTGAGGATGCTTGCCGAGGGACAATCGCTGACCGACATCGCCCAGTCGCTGCATCTGAGCGACAAGACCATCAGCGCGCACAAGGCGCGCTTGATGCAAAAACTCAGCATCCACAGCAACGCCGGCCTGGTGCGCTATGCGGTGCGGCATGGGCTGGTTTCGGAATAGGTGTGTCATTCGTCAGCGCCAAGGTGAATTTGTTTCCGGCAAGGCATAAACACGGATAGCCCATGACCTATATTTCCACCTACCTCGGCAACCGCTTTTACCTGTCAAACCCGCGCATCGACGACGTGGTGATCGAGGATATCGCGCACGGCCTGGCTTACCAGTGCCGTTTCAACGGTCAGACGCGCACGTTCTATTCGGTGGCGCAACACAGTATTATCGTGGCCGGACTGGTGCCCGCAGAGCAACGGCTGGCGGCGCTGCTGCACGATGCCGCGGAAGCTTATCTCGGTGACATGGTGAAGCCGCTCAAGCTGCTGCTACCGGAATTTTCTGCCATCGAGCTTCAGGTGTCGTCCATTATCGCCGAGAAGTTCGGGCTGCCCGGCTTCGCTTTTCCCGAAATCAAGCGCGCCGACCTGATTGCGCTGGCGACGGAAAAACGCGACTTGATGCCGTATTCGACGGAAAGCTGGGAATCGTTGCGCGGCATACACCCGCTGCCGCAAATCATCGAGCCGATGAGCCCGGAGGAAGCCAAAGCCGCGTTTCTCGCGGCATTCGAGCAATTGTCCGGCTTGACCCGTAGCCCATGAGCAAGGCTTTCACCAAGGAATCCGATGCGGATTCCGACGAGGAACTGGAACCCGCGCCGCAGTTGCCTCCGGGGTTGAAAAACTATATCACGCCCGGCGGCTACCAACGTCTCAAGGACGAATTCGACCGCTTATGGAAAACGGAACGCCCGGAACTGGTGAAAACCATCACCTGGGCTGCGTCCAACGGCGACCGCTCGGAAAACGGCGACTATATCTACGGCAAAAAACGGCTGCGCGAAATCGACCGGCGCATTCGTTTCCTCTCCAAACGTCTGGACAATGCCGAGGTGGTCGATCCGGCGCAACGCGGGGAATGCGATCAGGCGTTCTTCGGCGCTACCGTCACGGTGTGCAACCCGCATGGGGACGAACACACCTACAGCATCGTCGGCGTGGACGAAGCCGACGCCGGACGCGGCCTGATCAGTTGGGTCTCGCCCCTGGCGCGCGCGTTGCTCAAGGCGCGCGCGGGCGACACGGTGACGCTGCAAACGCCCGGCGGGCTGGAGGAACTCGACGTGCTGGAGGTGCGCTATGCGCCTATTCTGCTTGCGTGATTTGTTTGGTCGTGCCATGCGCCGCGTGGGAACGAGGTAAAAAGGCTTTCACCGCAGAGACGCTAAAGGCGCGGAGAAAGCGCAGCATCTCAGCGTCTCTGCGTCTCTGCGGTAAAGTCCTGCCTAGCGGCAAGCTGAAAATCCGCAGCGAAGCGGGGCACTGCGGTAAGCATTGAAATTCCCGTCCGGGGAAACGCTCACTTCATCCTGTAACCGTCATCCGGGCGAGCGTTTTCAAGGTCGCAGATACGGTCGAAGACAGCGGTCGCAACATGGGCGCAAATCGCTTTCACGGCATTCCAGTCGTGCCAACGCGGCGCAAGGTTCTTGTATTCGGAGAGTGCCATTTCCTCCAGGTCGTATGGAAGCGCATTGGCCAGTTGTACGTGCAACTGTTGCAACGCAGATTCTCCGTTGTCTTGCGGATACAGCTTGTCGAACGGCAGGAGAGCCTGTGCTACACGGTCATCGCCCATGTAATCGGCAAGCGCCACGAAGTCAAGGTAATCTCTCGTGGCGTTGCGTTTGAGGATCAGCACACCTTTGATACGCAGAATCTCGCCCTCTGTAGGCACCGTAAGGCGTTCTCCGCGATAGTCGAGAACCATGGTTTCCAATGGCTCATCGCGGATCAATTGGCGCACCCCGGTTTCAATCCCATCGAGACTGCCGAGAATTTGCACCGGGCGCTGAACGCGAGCCGTTTTCCATCCGGCAACCGATTCGAGTTGCGCCAGAACATCATCGAAGCGTACGCGCAGATCCGTGAGTATGCCTTGCGCGGGGGAATTGTCCGGATTGGATTGTTCCCAGCGGGATGCAATGCAAGGCGCAAATTGCGCCGCGTGGTCATTCTCACGCAAGCAATTTGCAACGCGGCAGTGCGCCCGCTGGGGGCAATCAAACCGGACAATTCCCCCGCGCAAGGCATACATGATCGGCATCGCGCGAAAACCGATGCTCGGCATGGATAGCCGACGCCGTTCCGCCGACCAGCACGGCGTCCGGCAGGATGCGCTGCAAGCGGGCGGCAGACGAGAGGACAAGCTCCCAATCAGGAAGCGGCGCGGTGTTCTTTGACATAGTGCATCCAGAAGTGATAACGCTGCGCGTAGGGGTCGGAAACGTAAGGGCGACAAATGCATTCCACCTTGTCCAGCAATGATCGATCCCGCAACGCAGCATGGCGCAGGTCAGCCCAATCCCGCCAGCGTCCACGGGAGATCACGTCGTCGATGGCGGCCAGGGTAAAACGCTGATGGTTTAGGTGACGATGCAGCATGGCGGTCAATAAGGTGATTTCCAGGAATATGCCAAATGACGTAGAATTTTTGCTCATCTACAAGGCGCAAAAAAAGGGGATGCGGATCGCGCTTATCCATCCACATTCTCCGAGAACAAATTTACTCTGGAAACACCCCCGTGGATAAATAGCGGTCGCCCCGGTCGCAGACGATGGAGACGATCACCGCGTTTTCGGTTTTGGCGGACAGGTGCAGCGCCGCCGCCAGCGCGCCGCCGGAGGAGATGCCGGCGAAGATGCCTTCCTCGCGCGCGAGACGCCGGGTCATTTCCTCGGCCTCGGCCTGATTGACTTCCATGATGCTATCCACCCGCCGGAAATCGCAAATTTTCGGCAGATATTCCTGCGGCCATTTGCGGATGCCGGGGATTTGCGATCCGTCCGCCGGCTGGACGCCGACGATTTGAATGCGGGGATTCATTTCCTTCAGGTAGCGCGAGCAGCCCATGATGGTGCCGGTGGTGCCCATGCTGCTGACGAAATGGGTGATTTTGCCGCCGGTGTCGCGCCAGATTTCCGGTCCGGTGCCTTCGTAATGCGCCTGCGGGTTGTCCGGGTTGGAAAATTGGTCGAGGATTACGCCCTTGCCTTGCGTGCGCAGGCGATTGGCGGTGTCTATGGCGGCTTCCATGCTGCCGGCCTGGGGCGTCAGCACGATTTCGGCGCCGAAGGCGCGCATTACCTGGCGTCGTTCGACGCTCATGTGCTCCGGCATCACCAGCACCATTTTGTAGCCGCGCATCGCCGCCGCCATCGCCAGCGCGATGCCGGTGTTGCCGCTGGTGGCCTCAATCAGCGTGTCGCCCGGCTTGATTTCGCCGCGCTCTTCGGCGCGCCGTATCATGAACAGCGCCGGCCTGTCCTTCACCGATCCTGCGGGGTTGTTGCCTTCCAGTTTGACCAGCACGGTGTTGCTTGTGTTGCCGGGCAGGCGCTTGAGCTTGACCAGCGGCGTGTTGCCGACGAAATCTTCTATGTTCTTGAACATGCGGCTTCCTTTCGATGGGATGGGGTCCATTTTACGAATGTCGGCTTATCCCGTCCAGAAAATCCGGGTAGTATTGGGCTTTGGGGCGGCGGAATCAAAAATACTATCGCAAATATGCTTCAGACGCGGAGAAATAACGGAACCTTTGCGCCTCTGCGGTGATAACATTCCAGGCTGGGGAGTCGCGCCGGCGCTTGATCTATAACATGCCCTAATGCCATAACAAACGACAACAAATTGTCGCTTGTGAAGTTGCGATTTCAGATGAAGGTCGCAATTTCCGATAAGAATTTTTCACGCGAAGACGCGAAGACGCGAAGAAGTGGGGGCGAGTAAGAATGGGCGGCCTCATTCCCAACTCGCAAAAAAAGATACGGGTTCGATTCTCTTCGCGCCTTCGCGTCTTAAAGCGTGAGTCGGCTTGCCTGGATTCTTCACAAACGATATAAAGACTTGGCCGATAGGTCACTAAATAAATGTACGTTCAACCTTGGATGGCAGCGCGTTTGATATGGCCACCCTGCTGATCCGTTCCGCCGCCGGCGAACGGCGGCTGACGGTGTCCGTCGGCCAGTCGGTGCGGGAAATTCTGGATGCGACCGATCTGCGGGTGCGCGCCGCATGCGGTGGGACGGGCGCCTGCGGTGCATGCGCGGTGCGCCTGCTGGGTGGCGCGGTCAATCCGCCCAGCGTGGCGGAATATATGAGGTTATCGAAAGGCGAGCGGGCGCAAGGCGCTCGGCTGGCCTGCCAGTTGCGCCTTGCGGGCGATGCGGAAATCCAGCTCGATCAACCGGCGCCGCCTTGCGTATGGAAGAGCATTGCGCCGGAAAACCTGATTTCCCCGCCCGGTCGGCTGCCCGCATTGCAGGAGTATATTTACGGCGTGGCGGTGGACCTGGGCACGACCCACATCCGCGTGGCATTGTGGGATCGCCGCGCGGGGCGGCGCATCGCCACGCGCCGCGGTTTCAACCCGCAGGGCATTTTCGGCGCGGATGTGTTAAACCGCCTGAGCGCCGTCCCCGAGCATGGTTACGAATTGGCCAAGCTGGCGCGCTCGGCCATCAATCAGGCGATACGCGATATGCTGGTGCGCGATGTCGGCGAAGTCGCGCCGATGCTGATGCAGATCGGGCAGATGATCGTCGTCGGCAACACCGCGATGTTGGCATTGCTGACCGAGCACGGCGGCGCGGAACTGCTCGCCCCCGACAACTGGCAGCGCCCGATAGACTATGCTCCCAGCGACCCGGCGGCATGGCATGAAGCGTGGCACCTGCCCCATGTGCAGATTGTGCTGCCGGCGCCGGTGGCGGGATTCGTCGGCTCCGACCTGATAGCCGACCTGATTGCCACGCATTTAGTCGAAGGTGTTGCGGGCGCCTTGCTGCTGGATGTGGGCACCAACACCGAAATTGCGCTGTGGGACGGGCAGCGCCTGCACATCACCTCAGTTCCCGGCGGGCCGGCTTTCGAGGGGGTGGGCATACGCCACGGCATGCCCGCCGAAACAGGCGCGATTTGCCGCGTTCGCCCCGGTCAAAACGGCTACGATTGCGAGGTTATCGGCGGCGACGCGGCGCGCGGCTTGTGCGGCTCGGGATTGGCCGACGGTATTGCCGTTCTGCTGGCGGACGGCCTGCTTAAGCCGTCGGGGCGTTTTGCTGCGGCGTCCGGCAGCCAAGGCTATGAATTATTGCCGGGCAATCCGCGCAGCGCCATTGGCGCGGGGGACGTGGACGCCTTCCAGCGCGCCAAGGCGGCCACGGCGGCAGCCATGGAGGTGTTGCTGCATGGCGCCGGGATGGGCTGGGGCGACATCCGCCGCCTATGCGTTTGCGGCGCGTTCGGTCGTCACCTTGATATTGGCCATGCCCAGGCGGTGGGGCTGTTGCCGTCGATAGACCCGGCCTTGATCAAGCTGGACGCCGACGCCACCCTGGCCGGTTGCGAATGCGCGCTGCTACGCGCCGATGGCGCAGACTTGTTTTCCGCTTTGACAAAATTGACCTGTCCTGTCAATCTTTCCTTTATTGAAGGGTATGATGACCGCTACATCAATCATCTGCGGTTGAAACCCATTTCTCCTATTATTGCTTAAGGCGTCGCCATGCTTGCTGCTATTGTCAAGGCCTATCAGGACGCGGTTTTCGACACCGACAAAGAAGCCGCTTTTGCGGCAGTGAATGCTGCCCTGGCGCAGGGCATGACGGCTGAGGACGTGGTTTTCAAGGTGGTGATCCCGGCGGTGGAAGAGATGATGTCCTTCATCGCCAAGGACCCGGATGCGAATCTGGCGCAACATTTTATGACTGCGCAGATTGCCGCGGAAGTCACCGAGAAAATGCTGGAAAAGTTCCAGCATCCGCCGGAAATCATCGGTCGGGTGGTCATGGGCACGGCCTACGGCGATTTGCATTCGCTGGGCAAGCGCATCGTGATGGGCTGCCTGAAAGCGCTGATGGTGGAAGTTATCGACCTGGGCGTGAACGTTCCCGCCGAGCGCTTCGTCGATGAAGCGCTCGCGCGCGATGCTCAGGTCATCGCCATTTCGGCGATGATGGTGCATTCCGCCGGCGGGGAAAACGGCTGCCGCAAGGTCAGGCGGATATTGAAGGAACGCGGCCTGGAAAAGCGTTTTCGGATCGTGGTGGGCGGCGCGCCCTACCGTTTCGATCCCGAACTGTACAAGACCGTGGGCGCAGACGGCTGGGCAGGGGACGGCGTGAGCGCCGCAAAGGTGATCGTTGACCTAATCAAGGAAGTGAAGTCATGACCCCATTGGAAATCCTCGCTGCCGCCATCACCGGCCAAAGCGCCCCGCGCATCCCGATATTCTGCAATCTGCTGGACCAGGGCGCGCGCGAACTGGGCATGACGCAAAAGGAATATTACGCCAGGGGTGAAAACGTCGCCGCGGGCCAATTGCGGATGCGCGCCCGCTACGGCTACGACAATGTGTGGAGCCTATTTTACGTCGGCAAGGAAGCCGAGCTGCTGGGCTGCCGGGATATTCTTTTTGACGACAACGGCTCGCCCAACGTCGCGGATTTCGTCATCAAGAATTACGACGACATCGCCAAACTGAAGATACCGGACGACATCACCGCCCACCCTGCTTGGACGGAAACCGCCCGATGCCTCAAGATATTGAATGATGAAGTGGGCGCCACCCACCCGATCTGCGCTTATATCACTGCTTCCACCACACTGCCGGCGCTCCTGATGGGCATGGAAGGGTGGATGGAACTGCTGATGATGGGGCCGTTTGACGTGCGCGACGAATTGTTGCGCAAATGCTCCGATTTTTTCCGCCAGGAAGTCGCCGCCTACCGCGCAGCCGGGGCCAATGTGCTGGTGTATTCCAGCCCTTTCGGTTCGACTTCCATGGTCGGCATGAAACGTTTCCGCGAATTTTCCCTGCCCTGGATGAAGCGCGACCTGGAGCCGGGCGGCGTGGGCGGCATCGTCTATTATTGCGGCATGGCGCCGTTTAACAACGTGATTGAGCAAGTGCGCCAGGAATTGGGCATAAGCGTCTACTATATCAGCCCGATGGCGGGCCTGGCCGAAGCCAAGGCGTTGGTCGGGCGGCAGGGGCTGACCTGCGGCGTGATCGACGACATTAAGATGATAGGCTGGACGCCCGAGGAAACCCGCGCCGAAGTGCAGCGCCTGTGCGACATCGGCAAACCCGGCGGGCATTTCCTTTTCGGCACCGGCGTGATGCCGCTGGCCGTGCCCGAAGCCAATATAAAGGCCATGCTGGACGCGGCATTCGAATATGGGCAGTATCCATGAATGCTGCCATCGCGCCGAACAAGCCCATAGTTATGGTGGGCTGCGGCATCCTGCGTAAGGAAGTGGCTTACCTGATCGGGAAAAACGGCTGGAACCTGGAAACCCGGTTCCTCGTTTCGTCCTTGCACAATTATTTCGATAAGCTGTATGCGCAGCTCGACGCCGCGCTGGATTCCGACGACGAGAAGGGGCGGGAAACCATCGTATTTTACGGCAGTTGCCATCCGCGCATGGACGATCTCCTGAACAAGCACCGCACCCTGCGCACGCACGGACAGAACTGCATCGTGATGCTGTTGGGCTATGAGCGTTTCATGGAAGAGCTGGGGCAGGGCGCCTATTTTCTGCTGGAAGACTGGGCGCTGACCTGGGAGCCGATGATTACCGAGTGTTTCGGCAAGAATATCGCCGTGGTGCGGGAGATTTTCCACAGCAGCCACCGGAAAATGATTGCCATCCGCACCCCCTGTTCCACCGATTTCACCGCTGCCGCCGAAGTCGCTGCACGTTTCGTCGATTTGCCGTTGGAGTGGATGGATGTCACCCTGGACCACCTCGAAGCGGTATTGGCCGATGCACTCGCCCGAAAGGCCGCAGCATGACGCTGGACGCGGGTGCGGAAATCGGGCGTTTGCAGGCGCGCGTGCGTCGGCTGGCGGACGAAAAATCCTACTTGCAACTGGTTATCCGCCTGATTGAGCGCCTCAATCCCTTGCCGGGCATCGCGGACATGGTGCGCAACCTGCTCCAGAGCATCATGGAGACCGTTGGCGGAACCAATGTCACGCTGTATTACTGGATAGATGCGGAACTGTACCGGATAGATTTTGCTGGCGCGATTGATTTTGCCGGTGCGGACAATACCTTGACGGCTATCGACGACCCCCTGGTGGCAGAGGCGCTCGCCACGCGAAAATTTCTGGAGCACGCCACAAGCCCGGCGGACGCGATGATGCCGGACGGCAAGTTCCGTAGCGCCTGGACCTGGGTTTTCCCGCTGGAGGTGGGGCAGGAGCTGATAGGCGCGGTCAAGCTCGAAAACCTGATCCTCGACAGCCTGCCCCTGCGCGATTATCTGCCCATATTCTTCAATCATGCGGCGCTGCTCCTCAGCAATGAAATTCGCAACGTCAAGCGGGAAAGAGCCGAGGCGCGGCTCGCGCAAAGCGAGGAGCGCTTTCGCCGGCTGGTGAAGGTCGCGCCGATTCCACTGTGCTACGTGACGCAAGACAACGTGATCGAGGATTTCAACGACCGCTTTGCACAGGTTTTCGGCTATACGCACGAGGATATTCCGACTCTTCATGAATGGTGGCGGCTGGCTTACCCGGATGAAGATTATCGCCGCTGGGTGCTTGCGACCTGGAGTGCAGCGCTACGGACAGCCGCAGAGTCGGGGCAGGATATACAGCCGGTCGAATACCGCGTGACGTGCAAAAATGGCGAAGTGCGCACCATGGAAATTTCCGGCGTTGCCCTCGGGGACGATTTCCTCGCGACTTTTATCGACCTCACTGCCCGCAAGCAGGCGGCGGATGCACTGGTGCGCAGCCATGCCGAGTTGCAGCGCTTTGCCGAAATCTCGGCGCACCACTTGCAGGAACCCGCCCGCCGCATGGCCAGCTACGCCGAGCGCCTGACCGCACAACTGGCCGGACGGGTGGACGACGCCGAAGCCCGCCTGTCCCTCGAATACATCGGCCAACAGGCGCGCCGCCAGCAAAAAATGCTGCACGACATTGAACGCTACCTGGTGGCCGACCAGGCGCGCGGCGAGGTCGCCGACATCGACACCCGCAGGACGGTCGCCCAATTGCTGGAAGGCTTGGCTGCAACGCTCGACGCCGCCGGCGCCGAAATCGCGCTGGGCGAATTGCCGGCGGCGCGCATCGACCTGCCGCGCTTGAAAGACCTGTTCACCGAGGCGCTGGAAAACGCCCTCAAACACACGCCGAGCGGGCAGCGGCTGCGCATCGCCATCGCCGGCGTTCGCCTGGGGGAGCGCGTGCGCTACAGCGTAACCGACAACGGGTCGGGGATAGAAGAGACTTATCGCGAACGCGTATTCCGCGTCTTCGAGCGGCTGTCGGCGGGAGGCGAAGGCACCGGCATAGGATTGGCGATTCTGCGCCGCATCGCGGAAAGCACCGGCGGGCGCGCCTGGATAGAGGAAGCGCCGGGCGGTGGTTGCCGCCTGTTGTTCGATTTGCCTGCGGGGGAAATATCGTCTTGAATCGGAACGAAAAAAGCTTTACTGCAGAGACGCAGAGGCGCAGAGAAATATAACGGAGGGTGAAAGCATACCATTACTCTACAAAATCTCTGCGTCTCTGCGGTAAATATTTTTGGTTCCGGCAATAGTCCGGGTTAGGTTCATGACGCAGCACCTACGACCACGTTAACGGAGGAATCCAGAATCATGAGCATTATCGCCAAGCCTTTCGTCATTCTGCTGGCAGAGGACGAACCGGCGGACGCACACCTGGTCAAGGTGGCGATTTCCGAAAACCATATTCTGGCCGATTTGCATATCGTCTCCGATGGCCGCGAAGCTTTCGGGTTTCTGCGCCGGCAGGGGGCGCAATTTGCCGATGCGCCGCGCCCCGACCTGATCCTGCTCGACCTCAATATGCCGCGCATGGACGGACGGGAATTCCTTGCCGCAATCAAGCAGGATGCGGCGTTGCGCGATATTCCGGTGGTGGTGCTGACCACCTCGGACGTCGAGCGCGACATCGTGGCTTCCTACCATCTCGGCGCCGCCGGCTACGTCACCAAGCCGGTGGACATCAACCAGTTCATGGAGGCCATTCGCCAACTTGGCGAATACTGGTTCGCGCTGGTGCGTTTGCCGCAGCAGTCATCCTAGAAAGCTCAGTTGAACGGGTTGGAGTGTGCGGTTTTCCGGGTGCAGGGCAAGGCGCAACGACGCGCAATGGTCCGTTCCATTGCCTTCTCTTGTAGTTGCAACGCCGCCATGCGCCCGGAAAACCGTGCAATCCAGATCAAAGCGTTCTCACCATACGGGTACACGCAAAATATATGACAAAGTTTATTAGAACCACTATGTTACGCATCTTGGAAAGCGGTCAACTGAGCTTTCTAGGATCATGATTGCCTCGCGCAACTCGTGCCTCCTGGCGGTGGTGGACGATCCCATTGATGTCCGTCTGTTGCAACTGGCGGTGCAGCAAAGTCCAGTTGCGGTAAAATTGTTTTTTGTCGGCGACGGTTCTGCGGCTCTGCGCTTTCTGCGTCGGCAAGACGCCGGTTTCCGGCATGTTCCCCGCCCGGACCTGATTTTGCTGGTCAACGGGACGCACAGCCTGGAGTTTCTCGCTGCAGCCAAGCAGGACGAGCAGTTGCGCGCCATTCCGGTGGTGGTCATGGGCTGCCCGGAGAGCGAAGCCGACGTGCGCGCCGCCTATCGCCTCGGTGCGGCAGGGTATATGCAAAAACCCGCAGATGGCGACGAATTCAACGGCGTAATGGACAAGCTTATTCGGTATTGGTTCGGGCGGATGAGATTGCCGGAAAATGACGCTTGCACCGGCCAGTGCGGGCAATAATCCTAGAAACCTCCGTTGACCGCTTGCCAAAATGCGTAACATGGCGGCACTAAACGACTTTGTCATCTATTTCGCGTCCACCCGTATGGTGAGAACGCTACGGGCTGGATTGCACGGTTTTCCGGGCGCATGGCGGCGTTGCAACTCCTCAGAATGGAACAACCATTCTTCGTCGTTGCGCCTTGCCCTGCACCCGGAAAACCGCACAC
>Ga0172380_10004808_pt1 | contig 16976 bp, 23 predicted proteins | sample Leawe162metaG_FD_119747 | JGI IMG/M metagenome (GOLD analysis project Ga0172380, IMG submission 119747) | Leachate microbial communities from a municipal landfill in Southern Ontario, Canada - Leachate well 162 metaG | ecosystem: Engineered > Solid waste > Landfill > Unclassified | place...
ATGCGGAAGCGTGCAAAATCAATGGGATACACACCTGAAATGAAAGTGTCCGATTTCCCTTAGCAGGGGAGCGCCTTCGACCACTCGGCCACCTCTCCGGTGGCTGGCTTTCTAAGGATTTCCCGGTGTTTGGCAAGGATCAATCTTGCAGTCCTGAGCGCTCCGAAGCGGAACGTCGCGCGAACGCGCTGGGGGACGCGGGGGAAAATCGGGGGAAACGGTTGCCAGTGCGTTCTCACGTCCACAGATTTCGCCGCCTGTGGATTACCCCTTCGGCGAACGTTCATGGAGGATGAGATGAGACCGATGACGCTTAGCGTGGCGAGCGCGGACCCGGATGATAATGTCTTCCTCGACCGCGTTCACACTCAGCAAAGGGCGAAGGAGCGGTTTGGCGTAGTCCTCTCGGATGAGGACTACATCGCCATGCGCCGCCAGTGCCAGTCTCAGCGTGGTATCTGCATCGGGCGCAAGAATGCTCTCGTTAAAATCTGGCTTGTGTGGTGGCCCAGCGCAGAGAAAATTGTGCCGGTCTACTATGGGCGCGGGCGCATCATGTCGGTGCTGCCGACGCAAATCGTAACCTCGAAACAAGGAGAGAAATCATGACGAAAACACGAAAGCTGGAATGGGCTTTGGCTGCGGCAGGCGGAGTGCTGGCCGTTATCGTTTTGGTTGGGATTTTGACCTGACTGGCGCGAAATGGTCGAGCGGTCCTCTCCCCACCCGATGAACGTTGATGGAGGCTATGATGGGAAGTGAGTGGATGCCGATTGAGACGGCGCCGAGGGACGGGGCGCAGGTTCTCGTCTGGAAAGATGTGGCGAGAGTCCCGGTTGTGCATATCGCCTGGTATCGAAGCAAAGACGAATGGGAACGCTCCGGGCAATACACTGGCGGGTGGGATAATGTCGAAGAATGGGAAGGGTGGTGGTCCTATACCCGAAACAGCGTGTCACAGGAAAAACTGGACGGCTGGGATGCGCCTACCCATTGGATGCCCTACCACCCTCCCGGAGAACTCACATGACCGAGACGGAAAGCATGGTTGTGCGCGTGGCGAGGGCGATGATTTCCGCCATTGACGAAAAAGAAGCGTTCGTCCGCGAGAATGATGGGATCTGCGATGTTACGGTCGACGGGCACGTAGATTTCGGGGCTCTCGCTTGCGCGGCCGTGAAGGAAGTCGAAAACGCTGTTCGCGCCTACATGACGTGGGATGAGGAAGGTATTTGCGAGGCTCTTCAGGAGCAGACTGCCAAAGGGTCTGAAGCCAAATGGCCCGATGCGCCGTTTGGCGGGCCGCACAAGAAAGCACCGGAAGAATGATCTCCCGTCGTTCCGAGTCCTCCGCTCTTCTCCGTGTCGGGATAGTACTTGTATTTGCGGTAGGGTGGGGAGCGGGGGAGTGGATGGGGTGGTGGTGAGCGAGGCGGCCGCTGGACTCGAACCATCTTACCTCCGCGAACGGCGCTCGTTTACGTGGGGCATGTCTCCCACTAGGGCTTTCGTCCGCCTCGCCGCCAGCGCTCCCTCTGCTATGTTCGCGCTGGTCTCGTGCCTGCTATTCGCAGGGAACTTGTGCGAGGCGACATGTCGCCCATGCCATTGTGAGGGCATTACCGCCTCACCTCGCCCATCCTCTATACCAGAATCCGCAGTGCGTTGGAAGCGGGAAGGTTGCGATATTTTCGGGCTTGACCGGACACCATGAATGTCCGATATTAGCTGCGTTCAACGGGGCTACGCCCACCTGCCAAGGGAGAATGGAAATGACCAGCGTGCGCAAGATGCCGGAACGCATCAATCTCGGCGCACATTATGCGACGCCTATGGCGCACGCGATGGGCCGCCGACGCGACTTCGTTGAAAACAGCTACGGGGACCGAAGGTCGGGCAGGACCGCAATGGGCTTTTATCTGCCGACGTGGCAGCGGGATCTGGTCTGGACCGAGCGCCAGATGATCTCGTTCATCGAAAGCGCGTGGCGTGGGATCAGCCTTGGCACTTACACCTACAATCAGGCTGCGCTTGGATCGCCGTATGACAATCTGCTGATCGACGGGCAGCAGCGCATGACGGCAATCGAACGGTATCTTGATGACCAGTTCCCGGTCTTCGGATGGAGGTGGTCTGAGGTAACGATTGTGGACCGGCGCATATGGGAGATGTCGGTTGCATTCGCGTCCTACATCACGACGACCGAGGATGAGGACTATCTTCGCAGCTATTACAACCTGATGAACTTCGGCGGCGTGCCGCATAAGGAAAGCGAGCGCGCATGACCGGCCCTGAGTTCAAAGCCACCCGCGTCTCTCTCGGCCTGTCTCAATCGGAGATGGGCCGAATAATCCGCAAGTCAGAGCGCACCATCCGCCGCTATGAGAAGGGCGATCTTCCGATCCTTGAGGACGTGGCGGCAGCGGCAGACGAGCTATTCCGCCAGTTCTGGAAGTCCATGCCCGTCAGCTACTCCACCCCGTAAAGAACATCCTCACCATCTGCACCTTATACGACAGGCCAAGCATCCTGATCAGGTGGCGGAGGAAGAAGCGTCTCATTCCTCTTTCTGGCCCTTGAACCACCGCACCACGACGCCAGCAGCTATGTCTGTGATCCACATAGCAATGACGCCGATCATGAACGCCGCCGCGTTCTGTGCCGTCATTACGTCATCCGGCATGGGGATGCCGATCGATCTGCCATAGTGCACCACTGACGTTGTGAGATACGCCGCTGCGAGAGCGCCACAGATCGGAGCGACGATGGCTTCCCGTATCTTAAACCGTTGTCTGGATAGAGCGCGCAAGATGCCTCCTGATGTTCCTGCCGCCACGACGGAAGGGTCAATGCCGAGGGCGGCGAGCAGTTCTGGTAGGGTCATTTCCGGCCTTTCAATGCGCTAGCTATTGCAGAGAGACCCGCAACGCCGCCGCCGGCATAGAACACGTTCTGCCAGGCTGTTTCGGCCCACGGCAGAAGGCCGGGAGGAATGGCGGCAACGTCCGGAAGAGCGCCATTGGCGAGCGTGTCCAGCATTCCCCAGCCGAACCATGCCGAGAGTGGAATGGTTGCCATCAGCCACGGTATCCAGAACGCGCGATGCGCCATCCCAGCCTTGACGACGCCCGCCGCTTCGGCGTTGAATGACGCTTCCCGCGCAGCATCGATCTTGCGACGCTCGTTCTCGGAATCGGCCTTGCGCTCCAGATGGCCTAGGACGCGGTCGAGAAAGCCGAACCCGGCAGAGCCGAGAAGCTTGGCGACGATTGAGGCGAGCATGTCAGGTCTTCCACCCGAAACGCTTCGCCAGGAAGAACCACGCTTCCGCAGCAATCGGCGCGATGGTTCCAGCGGCAAGGCTGACCCACTGCGCAATCTCAGGATCGGCAATGAGGTCAGATGCTTCGCCCTCGCTGATCAGGCCATAGTAGAGCAGCGGGAAAGTGGCATATCTCAAAAAAATCCTAATCACCGGTGCCATCTGGCTCTCCGTTGTTGTCGCAAGATGATGATTCTGATAGATAAAGCGAACCCGCCGGGTGTCTCACCACCGCGACGGGTTCTAACCACCGGAGCGTTGGAGGCTCACAAATGGCTAACCCTCGTGTATGCTCAGTCCCTGATTGCGGCAAGCCCCACAACGGGCTGACTTACTGCCTAAAACACCGACTAAGATTCAAGCGACACGGCGATCCTCTTGGGGGTGGCCCTGACCGCGCAGTGCAAGCCCTCAACGGCGAGATTTGCCGCATTCCGGGGTGCACGAACGTTGCGAAATCACGCTTTCTCTGCGCAAAACATGTCGCCGCCGACCGCAAGTATGGTGACCCTACATTTAGAATGACGCGCGCAGCTGGGGAATCTACGCGTTTCATCCAAGAAGTAGCCACGCAATACGAAGGCGATGGATGTCTACTCTGGCCGTTCAATGTCGACAAATATGGATATGGGACTCTTCTGTGGGACGGAAGAAAGAGTCGCGCACATCGTATTGTCTGCGAGTTAACCCACGGCCCGCGAAGCGGCGTTGACGCCGCGCATTTGTGTGGCAATAGCCTATGTGTTGCTCCGCGACATATCGAATGGAAAAGCCGACGTGAAAACATCCACGATAAGCTTCGACACGGGACCATGATTCATGGCGAAAAGCATCCGGCGTCCAAGTTAACCCTAGAGCAAGTCCGGATTATCCGGTCTTCGGATCGCCCGGGTTCGGAAATAGCGGCCCAGTTCTCTATTAGCCCGTCAACGGTGTCGCGCATTCGGAAACGCTTAACGTGGGCGCGGGAGAAATAGTGATAGTATCCACCGGACAAATAGGCCTAGCCCGCCCGTGCTTGGTTCAGGAGCGGGCTTGACAGGTTCGGCGGGCCTGGGAGCCGGGGAAGGCTGGACAGGCGCAGGAGAGGCTTTTTCGCCATAGCCAATGCGCTTCAGGTCGAGATTGTATTCCTTGGCATAGCCGGCGATGAGCAGGGCCTTGTCGGTGCCATTGATGATGCGCCGCGCGGATACGTAATTCGACTTCGCCAGCGTGATGTAGTCGGACAGCTTCTTGCCGGTGAACCACCCATCGCGGGAGCCGATGACGAGAATCTCCGCCGAATAGGCCGGCTCCAGAAGCTTCTTCGGGTCGCTCACAAAATCGACGCCAAGCTCCTTGCTGGCCTTCTTGTAATTCTCCAGCCATGTTAGCTGGACAAATCCCATCCCGACGTAGGGGTAATATTTCTTCGAGCGGAGGTAGGCTTCTCCGCCATACTCCCGCACCGGCTTCATCGTGTGCGCAGTCTCGTGAAACGCCGTGGCGAGGACGTAGGCCGCCTGGTTGCGCAGAAGTCCGTGCTTCAGACACGTATCGATGATGAGGCGCGTATACCCCTTGTCGAGGTCCATGTCGTTTTCCTTATGTGTTGAAGTGCAGCCGAAGCCGGTCTAGGCTTGCCGCAACGGAGAGGGTGATATGGACGAACTCGCGCGCGACAGGGCCAGGTGGAAGGGCGAGATCGTCCTGTCCTGGAAGGACATCGGCATTGCCGCGCTCGGCGTTCTCAGCTTCGTGGCGCTTGTGGTCATGATGCTGCTGATGCTGAAGCTGGGCATTGAACCGCCTCAGCCCACGTTCGGCTAAAAGCGCGGCTGTTCCTGTGCAAAAGACGCCGCCATGACGAAGAAGATCCTCATCTGCACCACCCAGCGCAGCGGCTCGACAACGAAAGGACCGTGATGGCATCGCCTTGGAAACTTGACCCGGTGGAAGCGGCGAAGCTGGAGGCCGCACGGGAAGCCGAACGGGAAGCCGAAGAGGAGCGCCTTCAAATGGAGATGGCGCATCAGATCTACCACGCGAAGATCAGGCCGGTTCCGCAGCAGACCCGGGATCTGCTGGCGACCGTCGCCCCGGACTATGATCCCGATCTGCACGACGAAGACGATTAGCCTTCCAGCATCTTCGCGGCCCTCGCTACGACGACTGGCGACCAGATTTTCGGCAGGAGTGACCGTATCAGGGATGCCTCCTCCGGGGTGACATCGTGCTCACCGCCATCCGCGACCATCAAGCCGAGGTTGCCCCGCTTAATGGCAGCATCTAGGGATAGCGGCTCCTTTTCCGGTGCGTTGAGCGCATTAAGCGCGACCTGGCCAAGGTGAAGATCAAGTTCCTTGCCGTCAGGCCCGATGATCTTCTGCGAAAAATTGATCTTCATGTCTATCTTATCTCCGTGTGACGTGTTGATAGCTAAGTGCCGATCAGGCCGTGGCCCGTGCTCGGGAGGAGGTCATCGATTAGCGCCTTCACCCGCTCGGCGAGCTGCGGAAGCGTAACCGTGCTCGTCGCGAAGGTTGTCCGCGTCGCAGTGCCGGTCGCCGCGGCCCACCCGGTTTGGCGCGCGCCGATAACCTTCGTCCCTGCGATATAGACTGATCCTTCGAGATTGATTGTTCCGGTGCCGAGAAACCCCCCAGCCGGTGCTCCGATCTTTAAACCGTTTCGAATATCAATCTGGTTCGCGGCCGACCCATTCACCATTGCCTGAATGATCACCCCCCCATATTCAGCAGCATCTGTCGGGCTATTGATGTAGCTATACAAACGGCCGTAGTCGACTTCCTCGGCAGCACTGTTTTGGCCGCGAAATACAATTTCGCCCAGCGCGTCATTCGCTGCCGGAGAGGCTGAATCCCGATTCAACACCCACGTCGGTGCTGCGGTGGCCCCCCCATCAACCGAAATAGCCTCCATATTACCCTGATCATCGACCGAGAAATATCTGTCGGCCAGCAACCGAGTTCTGAAACCGGCGAGAAGATAGTCAATGGTGCCGACACTGGCGTCCTGCGGGCCGTCCGTGATCCCGACAAAATGCGCAAAGGCGCTGCCACGTTGGTTTTCTGAATAAAAGCCGATTGGGCCGCGCCCGCCCCATGCTGACGCTGGTGACGGCGAAAAGGCTGCGAGAACCTGAATCCAGTGGACGAGGTCTGTCAGATCAGACCCGTTCATTCGGCGACAGCCAAGCTCTAGAGTCGCAACGCCGCCCTCATCTGCGGTTCCGTCACCAATTGCCTTGAAGGCGGTGCCGTTGATGAGGCCGCAGTCATCTACGCCATTATTAAAAGAAAGCGCGCGGATCGCTACCGGTTGTCCTCTGGTCGTGCCGGCTAGATCATCCTTGGTGACGATAGCGAAAAATGCTGCGTCGCCATTGCCGTCGTCCTGACCTGTGTAGGTGCGCGTTGCCGCCAGCGTCGTCCTGTAACCGTTGGTTACTGTGTCTGCGGAAGTGCTGGCGAAGTTATGTGCCGACTTCCAAGCGCCGCCGTAACCTGGCGATGTCATGAAGTTCTGCGTCGTCGCCGTCGTTGCGAACGTAAATCCGCCATCCGCGTTCAGCGCCTTCAGGTTTCCGCTGGCGGTGCCGACCGCGACCCCGAACAGGGTGGACGAAAGCGCCGTTCCGTTCAGGTAATAACCCGTCGCATTGAGCGTGCCGGTGCCCTGATATGACCCGGTCGGCGCACCGACGATGGCGCCATTGGCGAGGGACAGGGCAGCAGTCTGCGCGCCAGCGACCGGAACCTGGAGAATGAGCCGCCCGTCTTCCGATCCCGCTGTCGGGTCCAGAATCGTCGTGTTGATATTGGCGTAAGTGACTTCCGACGCCGCGTCGTTCATGCCGCGAACGCGGAGAATCCCAACTATGTCATTAGCCGCCGGACTAGCAGAATTGCGCACAAGATCCAGTTGCGGCCCGCCAAGTCCGTCTGCCGCAGTCGATTCCAGCTTGACGACAGTCGTCGCCGATGATGCGGTGGTGAAGGTCTGCGCTGCCGTAAAGGACCGTTCTTGCGTCCGCTCGTAATCGACCAACTGCTTCGTCCGCAGCGGGCTCATCGTTTTGTTGCTAACCGCTCCTGCGGTCGCCTCAGATTCGGTGGCATACGCGCCAATCGCGAGCGAATCGCCGAGGACGGCCGTCGCATTCCCTTCGTCATCGACGCTATCAATGACGAGGATGTAAGGGTCGGTCGCACCATCTTCGGGAGAGATAAAGACCAGATCGCTGGCCCGCATACCGCTGTCCCGGCCACGAGCGAAATAGTCGGCAGCGACAAGATCTCCTTCCGCATCGTCGGTCTGATAGCCGAAGAAGCGGATGCCGCCATCGCCGATGGGCTGGACAATCAGGCTCAGTCGCTCAGGATTGAACGCCATGTGGTATTCCTCGTGGAGTTGGGTCTGCTAAGCGGTGCGCCGCACTATTTGGGCGGCAAGGAAGTCGAGACGTTCCTGTTCAAGCTGTTCGTCGCGGGCCTGTCGGGCTGCGGCGCGTGAACCATCGAGATCGAGCGCTTCGATGCGACGGCGTTCCTGCTCGGCACGCCAGGCTGCGGTTTCCAGTTCGATGCGGCGGGCGTGAGCTTCGGCCTTGGCCTGCTCCTCACGTTCGATGGCGCGTTTGCGGGCAAGCGAATGTCCGACCGCCCGCGCGAGCGATTGAAGACTGATCACGGGTTGCCTCATGCGAACGCAAAGCGCGCCATCGAAAGGACGGCTTGAAAAACTCTGCGAAATGGGATTTGTTGGACGGCTATGCGCTCAACACTGATTGCCGCCGCGATAGGCGGGCTTCTTCTGACAATCGTTGGCTATCTGGTTTACGCCGCGCCCGGTGGCGGGGTGAACTTCGGCTATTGGATCAACAACCCGTTCCGCTTCTACGTGTGGGCATGGGCACTGATCGGCGCGGCAGTCGGCGCCGGGACAGTGATCGCAGCCCGCAGGTGAAAGAGTGGCTGACGTTCCTCGCCATCGTGTTCGGCTGGGCGCTTGTCGGGCGCTTCGTCCTCGAATTGCAGATCGCTCAGCCGTGGGCCGTTGCGCTCGTCTGGTTGATCGGCCTGGTATGGTTGACCGGGTGGGCTGCAGGATCAGTCCGTGAGGCTGACTACCTGCTGAAACTCATGGGCTGCATGTTCGGCGTCATGGCTTTGATCGCCGGAATTGCAATTGCGCTCAATTGAACGGACGAAGCGAGTTCGGCAGGAATGGCGCTTTGGTCTGCTGGAAATCCTTCATCCTGCGCTGGTTTTGCTTTCTCATGTAGCCGGGAGAAACAGCCTCGCGCATCGAATTGATGAACAGGTAGTCCAGCGCCGGGCGCACATAGGCGAGATTGGCAAATGGGGTATTGTTGATCGCCAGCGTCAGAGCGCGAGCCTCCGGGAAATTGGCTTCCTCGCCTGTGACTTTCCCCGTTAGATAGTCGCGCGCCGCAAGGGCTATTTCCATCGCATCGGTTCCTGCCCCAATGGTTGGGCCAGCGAGCGTATCGAGCGGGCCGCCGCCAAAGCGATTAGTCTGCGCAAAGAGATAGTCGCCATACAGTCCCGCGCCGCCTCCTTGAACGATCGCGGCCATCCACGTCGCCGTATCGAACGGGTTGCGGGGAGGCCAATAGCCCTTCGACAGATCCTTCATCACCAGCGAAACATACCCGCCCATTGCCATGCCAGCGAGGATGGTCCCGATATGAGGAAGCCGCTCCAGCATCCACGACGCATCCTTGCGATGGCCGTAGAACGCCCTGCCCCAAACGCGGTTTGTAAACGCAGCCGGGAAGCCCTTGAATTGCCATAGGTAGCGCAGAAGTTCGCCAGATACCGTGCCGGGGCGGTTGCCGCGATACATCATCCGCCGCGTCGAGTTGTCGACCTCGACCACGCCGTAGGACGTTTCGTCGGCTGCAAATCGGCCCAGCGCCAATTCGAGCTGCAACCGACCGTCATCGGCCGTCCGTCCCAAACCGGCTACTGCCTCGTCCGGGAGGTTTCGAGCCATATCCGGCGTGATAAAATCCTTGCCCTTGACTATCCGAGCATCGATCTTGCGGATGGCATCCCAATGCTTCTCCGTGATGCCATGAAGACCGAGCACATGGCGGTAGTTCGGCGGCAGATCGGCATAGGACGACTTCGCTCTCATCGCCATCTCTGCCGAGATCATCCGGCCCGCCGCGCCCCGCATCTTGTCGGTGAACCACGTCAGACCGTTGAATTTGAAGAAGGACTCCTGAAGCCGCGCCATACGCCCGACAGGTCCGTCAACAGCGGCGGCGGGCGCGACGATCTGGCCGAGGAATCCATCCATCCCCTCGCCCATGAGGAACCCGATCTCTGCCTTTTCGCCAGCCGTTCGGCCCTCAAGGATGCCGTCGAACTGCGCGACGAACCCCTTGAAGAAACCAGAGCCGCGAAACTGAGCCGCGATCCCAGCGGTGATCGGGTCTCCGCCAAGAGACGAGAAGAGAGCGCCGCCAAGTTTTGCCATCGATTGACCGGCTCGAATATCTGCACCGAGAGACGCCGCTGTCACGGACACTGGACGGGATGCCAAACCGGATGCCACATCGAACGAGCTGCGAAGAATGCCAGCCTCGGCATTGAGGCCTTTGGTTCTCACCTGCTTTTCAGCCGCCGAAAGCGTGGCATCGTTGTTGATCCTGCGCGCCAGGTTGTCGACAAGCGATGTGAACATCACCTCCGGGTTTGGCCCCAGCATCTCCATATTTGCGGCCATTCGCGCAGCGTTGCGAAGTTGCCCAAAAACCCCGGATACCGTGTTGCCGTAGCCATATTTGTCGCGGTAGGAAAGCGCCGCATCGGCATCCTTGAAATGCAGAACGCGGGACTTGCCAAGACGCTTCGCCATGTTCGCTGGGTTCACACGTTGCCCAAGTTCACCCGGCGTCGGCTTTGCCGGCATCCCGCTCGTGATCGTGTCATAGATGCCGCGCAGGACTTCATCGATTTCCTTGGGGCTTTCCGCGTCAGGGAACATGCGCGCGATGTCAAGCTTGGGGAGGATATCGGTAATCCACTGGTCCTTGCCAGCCTTGATCATTCTGATGTCGTCGTGGCCCTGCGCCCCAGCGTATCCGTCAAGCTTGCCGATGGATGCACCGAGACGATTGAGATCGGTTCGGCTCAACTCGTAGTAGGAGGCGAACGTCTTCGCGACAAATTTGGCGTCATCGTTGCCGGTGATGCCCGGCTTGCCGCCTTCGCGCAGTTCGACCATTTCGCGCATGATGTCGGCATCGAACTTCGGATCATTGAGCACGTGCAGCAAATGCGGGCGTTCACGCTGCAACTCCGCCATCAGCCCGCCTACATAGCGGCGCTCATATGAGCCTGTCATCGCAGCAACAGAAACCCGCGCGTTCTCAACACCGTCCTGTGTGCCCTCCAGAATGGCCCGGATGGCTTCGCTGGGCCGAAGCCCCGCCTTGATCATGCCCTCGATTGCAGCCGTCTGCCGATCCCGCACGAGGATATTCAACGCGGCATGGCGCTTCGACATCGCGGCGGCGATCTTGGTGCGCTCTGCCTCGCGTTCGGCGAAGGACTTCAGCTTGTCGGCCATGCCGTCGATCTGGCCCGATGCCTTCAGCGTATCACGATACTCGGCAACGCGCTGGAATGCAGCCTCGATAGCCTCGCGATTGAGACGCGCGCCCGATGCCGCGTTGGCAGCGTCGAAACAGTCGGCGCCCATCTTGTAGCGGATTTTCACAGAAGCCATCCCCAGCTTTTGCCAGCTTTGATCATACTGACCATGCCGTCGCTGACACCGAACTGTGCCGCGATGGAACGTTGTGGCTGAGTGCCAAAGAGAGCCCGTATTTTTCTCACATCAGCCTCTGTCAGTTTAGCCGTAGCGCATCTTTCGCCTCGGCCGTGCGTGCCATGGATGAGCCTGTCCGCCTGATTTTCAGCGGGGGTCTTCCAAGAGAGGTGGCTTTTCGTGACACAGCCCTTGCTACCATTCCCGCATGAATGCGCAGCATGATGCGCTGGTGAAGGCGCCTCCCCATGGACGTGTTCACAGACCACGCGATGCGCCCCGACCAGCTTGTTATTGCCGACACAAATCTGCCCATAGCCTTTGTTCGTCGAGAAAGGCCAAATGAGGCACTCGTCGCCATCATACCGAAAGACGGTATTTCGCAGGTAGTCACCTACAGCCCCGTTGTGCGGCCTTGCACGGGTTGATGCATCGCCGTGTCGCTTCCATCGCCAATAGTGCGCACTGCAATAAGTTCGCGCGTGACTGGGCTTGCCGCAATCAGGAATCGAGCATAGGGGTTTGCTAGCCATTCGATCGCTCCATGATCGTTTCGGTTAGGGCCGCACGGTGTTGGTAGCACCGTCTGCGGCCCGCTTATTTTACACCTAAACGAGACAGGATACAACCGAACGCAAAGCCTCACCGTATGATACGCCGTCCTGAAACGCTGCATCCGCAGCGTCCATGACTGCCATGTCTACGTCAGACAACCGGCCCGCCTGTGCGAGTTGACGCAGTTCCGCTTCTTCCGGGAATGTGCCGGCTTCCGGGTCGACGCGATACTGATCCGCTAGGGCCTTGTAGTTCTCAGGCTTGGCGACCTTGGCTTCTGCTTCGGCGCGGCCGGTAGGTAGAGGCTCTGGACGGGCTGGGGAGGCGTCGATTGGCGTGCCATTTCGGGCGCGAATATCCACCAGTGCGTCGTCGAATACGACGAGATTGCGTGAACCTTCCCCGGCTGACCGGGAATCCTTGTCCAGATATTTGATGCCCGCAATTCCGCGCTTGCGCAATTCAGCAGCCGCAGCTTTCTTGTCCGCGAAGTCTCCCGGCACTAGGCGCGAGCTTTCATAAATCTGCCCGCCAGACCATTCAGGCTTCATATCCGCAAGAGCAGCCTGCACCTTTGGCGTCTGCTCGGAGAGTGGCTTGTCCCAATCAAGAAAATTGTCTGGGTCGGAACGGATGGCGACCTCATACAAATTGCCCTTGGACATGTTCCCTGTCTCTTGCAGGAACCTAAGTTCGGCAATCTTGTCCTCGTTCATCGCGACGAGGCTGTCGCGGCGTGCGGCATCACCCCCGCCATTCGGCAGCGCGCGAAGGCGCTCTACTTCAGCCTTCGCGGCTGCAATGGCAGCATCGATGTCGCCGCCTGATTTTTTAAGAAGCCGTTCGGCGGCGTTCACGCGAGCGGCGGTGATGTCGGTCTGGTAAGCCCGCGCGACCGCTTCCTTCTCGGCGAAGTAAAGTCCGTGGCCGAACGCCTGAGCGCCCTCGCCGCTTCCGACTTTATCAAGTGAAAACTGATCAAACGTGTGCGGCGAGCCGTGGTAAGCGATGATCTCGCGCTGCACCCTCTCAATCGGCGCCACCGCATTCGGGCTTAGCCTCACCTCGCCGTCGTTCGCCAGACCGCCAATGGCCTCATTGAGCGCAATGCGGGCTTCCTGAGTGGCCCTGAGCGTGTTGACCTTGACCTCGGCCTCGGAACGCAAAGCATCGGCCCTGATGCCAGCCCTGCGCTGTAATACCCCGCCCACGGTGCCGAACGCGGTTCCAAGCAATGCCGCAGTTGCGATCTCGGAAACCATCATCTGCCACGACACGTCATCGCCGTAGGACCGGCGTGTTTCACGGGTGACAAGACCTGCGATTGCAGTATTCGCGGCCGCATCGAGTGCAGCCGTTGCCGCAATGCCCTTCACCACGCCCATGCGGGCCACAGCGGCGGCCTTGACGCTTGGACCGGCCACTGGGATATAGTTGATCGGGTCCGTCGCCTGCCCAGCCAGGTTGCCGAAGAATGCCGTAATGGGGCGCTTCTCTGCGAAGTATTCCCTGACCCGCTTGGCGTCATACATGGTCGCGAGCGCAGCGGCCCTGTCCTCGGTCATGCCGTTGTCCCACGGCACGTTGTCCCGGAAGTAGGGCGAGGCTTTGTATTCCTCTTCCGTGATCGTCTTGTAGTCCTTGCGACGGTCCGCATAGGATTGGTCCGTGTCGCCATACCAGCGCCCCGGCGCGGACGGCGGAAGCGTCATCTCGCGAATGGTCGTTCCAAGCCCGAACGATTCCAGCACGCCGCCTTTGGCCTGATCCCAGAACGTCGCGCCGAGCGACATGGGCTGTTCGAGCGCCGCGCCAAACAGTTCTTCCCGCGTCGAGGGGCGATAGGTCGGGCCTTGCCAGAAGCCGTAGATGCCGCTCACTTGGCTTCTCTCAATTTGCCGAGATAGTCCGAACGGCGACGGGCACCGGCTTCCGCATCCTTCAACGTGTCATAGTTCGGGAAGATGGCCCCGCGCGCGATCTCAGCCCGCGCCCTATCAACCGCGGCATCCTCATTCAGCCGCTTGCCGTCCCAAATGGTCGGGACGTTTACCCACCGGCCGTCAATTTCGACCGTCGTTGTCTCTTCCGTCGAGAACGACCCGTCCTCGTTCTGAATTTTGACGCGCCCCAAATCGATCGGGAACCCATCCGGGTCAACGGCGGGCGCGGCGCCCTCATACATCTGGCGCACCCGATCTTCCTGCTGCTGCATTTCGCCCTGCACGTTTTCATTCAGCGTGCGGGGCTGGTCGCTAGGCAGGATCATCGGCGGGGCAAGAGGGCGGGAGGCTTCGACCTGATCGAGGCTGAAGATCATGGCCTGTCCATTCTTGTCAGGAACCGCCGTGCCGGTGAACGGATCGATGAACACGAAGCCCTGACCCGCATTGCGGAAGTAGCCTTCCGCCATGACGTTCGCGATGTAGTTCTTGCCCGTCGCGTCCAATATGGCGCGCGTCGAATCCGCAGTCGGCGCATCGGAGGGAACCGCAAGCGCCTCTGTCAGCGCCGTCTCGACCTGGGGCAGGACGCCCGCCAGCCCTTCAAGCACCGCAGCTTCGTCCTGATCTGCCGGGAGAAGGATCTGCGCGTTGACGCGACTGTCGCCAGTGACCGGCTTCACGTCGCCATACAAATCCCTTGCCGCGCCCGAAACAGCCGCGTCCAGCGTCTCGCCATTGCGAAGCCGGATGTTGACCGCGTTGTTCAGCAGCTTCGCGTCCCGCTGCGCACGCACGAGGTTTTCCGCAGACCCGTCGCTCAGCCCGTAATACAGGTCGCCGATCTGGTTTTCGTCCATGAGCGAGGTCTGGATTTTCCCATCGATCGCAGCCGGGGCTTCCGGAGCCTTGCCGGGAAGCTTCGACGGGTCGACAAGAGCCGCACGAAACAGCCGGTTGGCCGCGCCCGTATCGCCGCGCGACATGGCGACGAACGCGCCTTCTGTCATATCCGGCAACCCAGCTTCCACCATCTGTTCGAAGATGGCACGCTGCTGTGTCGGATCGGCCGTTGCCATGAGAACGCCCGCCACCGAATTGATGCGCTCCGCCTCAGACAGGGTTTCATCCTTGAACGCGGCAATGGTGCTGTCGGCATAGTCCTTCGGCAGCGGCTTGACCTTGGCAATGCCGAGCTGCTGTTGTGCCGCGAGAGACGCCGCGATTGCCGCCTGTGCGCCGCCCTCCTGATCGATGCTCGTCCAAGCCTGTGAGACGCTGGGGAACACCTGACGCGCATAGGACGCCGGATCGGCCTCCCGCGCCTTCAGCGTAGCCGCTGCGGCCTTGGACAGGGCATCGTAGCGCGCCTGTTCAAGTGCCGCGTCATTGCCGGAGCTTCTCGGCGCCGACGACTGGACAAGCTGTTCGATGTCCGCGCTGGACATGGTGCGCATGCCATAAGCTTGCTCGCTCGTCTCGACAGCGGCGCGGAACTTGCCGTAGCGCTCCGACCCATCCACCGGGCCATATGCGGATTGGAACTGCTCCAGCGACGGCAGTTGCCCATCATATTTGCCGGTGTTGAGGATGGCGGTCGGTGCGTTTTCGGCCGCAACATCGATGGCACCGCGAGTTTCAACGTTGATCTGGTTCTGGCGGGTTTCGGCCTGCTTGCGGAGCTTGGCCTGGTCCTCCGGCGAAAGGCGCTTGAACCAGTCGGGACCGGCATTGCCGCGAATGATCGCTGCTTCTTCCGTCCGACGCTTGGCATTGACGCCGCCGTTGTGACCTTTCAGTCCTTCGACGGCCGACGCGATTGTCTCGACATTGCCGGACTTCGCAGCCTCGACCACCGACTTCGGCAGGGAACCGTAGTTATAGGCGACAGAGACGAGCGCGGCGCGGGCCTGCGCCGGGATAGAAGCCCATGCGTCCTGCCCTACGGCGCTGATAGCTCCTGCCTCGAATTCCTTCGTGCGGCGGGCTAGATCGCGCTCTGCATCGGCGCGGGAAATCTTGTCGCCCTGTGCGACCTTGACAATCGATCCGTCCGCCTTGGTGATCGTGTCTGATCCGTATCCGGTTCGATACGCATTCACATCCCAATAGGGCGTCTCGCGGAACCCCTCGAAGCGGCGGAGCAAGGCAGCGGCGTCGGAATCGCCAAGAACGGCAGACGGGTCTTTCTCGACAAGCAGCGCGCCGCGATTGAAGTCAGCGCCCTCGACATACAACTTCTTCCGTGCGTCGGCCTGATCGGGCGTCAGTAGCCCCGCCTGTCCCGCAACATCGATTGCCCCGATGATCTCGTTACGAGCCTTGGCCTTCACGTCCTCCGGAATGAGCGGGTCGACGTAAAGCCTGCGGTTGGCCTCCAGTGCTTCATCGAGTGCGTTCGTCTCGGCCTGACGGCGAAGCGTGGCGCCCCGATCGATGATCGAGTCATTGGTGCGGACGATATCGACTTCGGACTGCGCAAGCCATTTCTCGCGCATCTGCTTGTCGCGGATCAGGTTGCCCGCTTCCGAGACGGCCTTGCGCGTGCCCTCGCCTGCCCTCTGTCCGAAGGTGGAGTAATCGCCGTCCTGTTCGAACTGGTTTTGCAGATCGAGGAAGCGCTGCGTCTTCACGGCCTCAGCGCGCGACAGATCGACAACGTTCTGCTGCTGCTTCTGCTTTTCGCCGAATGCGGAGATACCGGCGCCGAACGCTTCCAGCCCACGCCCGATTGCCGACGTATCGGCAGACGAGATCATGCGGCCGGAACGAAGGGAGCCGGGCTGGCTCAACTCATCCTTGGTTGGGAGCTTAGCGATGATACACCTCCCGCGCGCTGGTCTGGCCCATCATCACCAAGCCTTCGCAAAGCCGCCGAAGCCGCCCAGCACGGAGCCGAGAAGAGATGCCTTGCCTTCCCGCCTGCGATTGGCAGCGGCGTTGTAAAGCCCTTCCTTGCGCGACTTGCCGCCGTAGAGATCAACCTGTGCGTTATATTCCGCCTGCCCAGCCGTGTCCGTCATCAGCTTGACGATGGTCGGCGCATCCGCACCGGCACCCGCTCCTGACGCGGCGGCAAGGGCCTGCTGGCGCGAATTGATCAGCGCGCCCTCACGGCGCTTTTGATTGGCGTCGCGCTGGGATGCGGCAAGTTCTTCCTTGCCCTTCTCTTCGAGCTGCAATGCTTCGGATTGGGCGGCGTTGTTCGCCGCGACACCGCCGAGAATAGTGCCAATGCCGGAGATTGCAGCGCCGATCAGTGGGAGTGCGGCCATAAATCGCGTCTCCAGATTTCAATGCCGTTTTCGTCGGCGAAAAACTCGAAACCGAGCAACTTCAACAGCCGC
>Ga0172380_10004809_pt1 | contig 16974 bp, 7 predicted proteins | sample Leawe162metaG_FD_119747 | JGI IMG/M metagenome (GOLD analysis project Ga0172380, IMG submission 119747) | Leachate microbial communities from a municipal landfill in Southern Ontario, Canada - Leachate well 162 metaG | ecosystem: Engineered > Solid waste > Landfill > Unclassified | place...
CGATCCCGGTGCGGTTCTGAAAGTTACGTCACCCGGTATCAAGCAGGGTGACTACGGCTACCTGGGCATAATTGAAGATGGTAAATATTACTATCAACTTGCCGGCAATGCCGCCTCTGTCCAGTCGTTGGGCAGAGATGATACCGTCACGGACCGGTTCGACTATACAGTCACCGACGGTACCTCCGCCGCCTCATCTACTCTGGTTGTTTCCATATCCGGAACCAACGATGCGCCGATTGTGATCAAACGCCTGGCAGACAGGGGCCTGACCTCAAGCAAAAACTTCAGCTTCAGACTGCCTGAAAACAGCTTTACCGACGTTGACAAAGGGGATGTGCTTACCTACACCGCCACCCTGGCAAACGGAAGCGCCCTTCCTGACTGGCTGAAATTTGATGCCGCCAGTGGTACGTTTTCCGGTAAGGCTCCTAAAACAGTCCGCGACCTTGATATCCGTGTCACCGCTACAGACAAAGTCTCTGCAAGCGGCAATACGGATGGGAGCCTCTCTGTCTCGGACACATTCAGCCTCTCTATCGTTAAGGGCGATTCCTGGGTGAGAGAAGAGGATGATGAGCCATCGCATGAAGAGTGTGATGACGGGAATGACAGCGTACCCACCGAACCACATTTTCCCGGCAGACAAGACCGTCATGAAGAGGAGGGCGATCGACGCAAGGCGGCTGATCAATCCAGTAAAAATGACGACCACAGGCAACAGCCGGATTTTGAACAACTCTCGACCTCACCCGCGCCTTACCTGAATTCGGAACAACTTGATCGTCACCTTCACCGATTCGATCATATGACCGTCAGCTTGGATGACCAGAGTATTGCTGCCCGCTGGCAGGCCATAGACAGGGCCATTTCCCTGGATCTGGCCAATTCCGATGACTGTTATCAAAATTTAAAACTGGGCGCAGATCTCAGTCATCTTGGAAGCAATGGAGAAGGGATGACAGGTGGAAATGGATATGGCATGGGAAACATGGCCATCGCCGCAGGCAGTGGCACAAATCTGAAAGGTTTTAATGGACTTAAAGAGGGGCTGCATTCGCTGTGAGTTTACTGCGAAAAGCCATGAGGCTTCATAAATGATGCGCTTTTTGTTTGCCTGGGAACAGGGGGGCAACCTTGGCCACCTGTCTGTCATGCTGCCCATTGCCCATACTCTGAGGGAGCGTGGACACGATATTCTCTTTGCCGTCAAGGAGGTGGGAACATCCCACCATTTCCTTGATGGCAAAGGGTTTAACTATATTCAGTCCCCCGTTCCCATTGGTCTGAAAAAATCCCGTTGTGAGGCGGCGAGCTTTGCGGATGTGCTGGATGAAGCCGGTTTTGGTGATGCAATCATCCTTGGAGGGATGATAAGAGCCTGGCAGACTGTTATTGCTCTGTACAAGCCAGATGTGATTCTGTCCCAGCATGCTCCCGCCGTCATACTGGCTGCCGGATTGTTCGGCATCCCCTGCCTTAAGCTGGGGATGGGGTTTGAATCGCCTCCGGATATCTCTCCTTATCCATGTTTCCGCCCCTGGCTGTCACTGACCAGGGATGAGCTTCTAAACACTGAAAACAGGCTGCTGGACAACGTCAATCGGGTTCGAAATATTTTCGGCGGTTCTCCATTAGCCAGTTTGCATCAGGCGGTCAGGGCTGATGTTTCTCTACAGGCGGTTCTACCAGAACTGGCCCACTATCCGGACCGCAAAAATGGGCGCTATATCGGTCCGTTGTTTATTACTGAAGAAGGGGAAGCGGTGCAATGGGCTGGAGTGCGTGAACAGAGGATTTTCGTATATCTGCGTTCAGAAGTTGAAACATCCTTCATTATTGAAGCTCTCGATACATGCGGCGCCGAAGTGATCGCTTATATCCCTGGGCTTGCTGATGAATTAAAAGAAAAGTACGGCAAGGAAACCATGCGCTTTGCCTCCGATAAAGCAAATCTGTCAGGTTTGTTGCCTGAAATGACGCTGATAATACACAACGCGAATCTTGGAACGATGTCAGCGGCTTTGTTGTCCGGTGTTCCGAGCCTCTGCATCCCGACAACCATCGAGCAATGGATGAACAGTTGCAACCTGGAAAGGATAGGAGCCGGTATCGGGCTGCGTCGTGACCAGTTGGCAGTGCGCTTTGCAGCGTCATTGAATACGATGTTTTCAGAGCAGAGCTACAAGGATAAGGCAGTGGAGATATCAAAAAAATACAGTGGTTATGATCAGAAACAGGTTGTTAATCGACTTGCAAATACACTTGAAAAAATGAAATAGAAACAGAAGAAGGCGACCTTTCCATGAACTCTACAAAGCCCCCACAAAAAAACCGCATTGCCAGGATATCCGACCGCCTTTTCAATGTTTCCGAGACAGACCCCCTCGATTTTGCTCCGTCCATTGTCCGTCTTCAGGAAAAACCACCGGCGCCACTGGGGAGAGCCGTCCTTAAATCAGTCATGCTACTGTTTCTCGGCATCATTATCTGGGCAGTTTTTGGTCGTCTGGATATCGTTGCGGTCGCTGAGGGGAAGCTTGTTCCGCAAAGTTACCTGAAGATCGTGCAGCCGGCTGAACAGGGTATCGTCAAGGAGATTCTGATCAGAGAAGGTGAGCTTGTAAAAAAAGGACAAGTACTGATACGTATGGATGCTGTCATATCCAACGCCGAAGGGATGAGCCTGGCCTCGGAAGCAGGCAAGTATCGTTTGGCTCTGCGACGTATAGACTCCGAACTGGGAGGGAAAGCATTCTTGAGAGAAGCGGGCGATTCTTCCGATGTATTTTCGCATGTTTTTGCGCAGTATCAGGCTAACCGGCGTGCATACGAAAGCCAACTGGAAGAGCAGCGTAGTGTCCTTGATAAAGCACAACAAGAACTATCTGGCGCCAGGGAGATAAAAACCAAGCTGGAGATGATTCTCCCCCATTACCGCGAGCAGGAAAGATCCTATGCAACTCTCTTGAAGGAAGGGCATGTTGCCCGGCTGGATGTAACCGATAAACAGCGAGAGCGCATCGAGAAAGAACAGGATTTGCGTTCACAGGAATTTGTTATCAAAAGCACCCAGGCAACGATCAACCAAGCAGAGAAGAAGATCAATCAGATCAGCGCCGATTATTATCGGCAATTACAAACAGAACGGGTGGAAGCAGCAGCCCAGCTTGAAAAGATAAATCAGGAACTGGCAAAACAGCAGTATCGTAATGAACTGCTTGAATTGAAAGCCCCGCAGGACGGAGTAGTCAAGGACCTTGCCACCCATACGGTCGGCACGGTTACTACTCCCGGCACCATCCTGATGACTCTGATCCCTCAAAACGAGTCACTGAGAGCAGAAGTCTGGGTAACCAATGAAGACATCGGTTTTGTGCGGCCCGGTCAGAAGGTCAAGCTCAAACTCAGCGCCTTTACCTTCCAGAAATATGGGATGATCGACGGGTTGGTAGAACACGTCAGCGCCGACTCCAGTGATAACGGCAGCAACGAGAAAACAGACCCGCTTACTGGAGCGAACGGCAAGGGCGGTGGAAAGCTGGTTTACAAAGCTCTGGTAACAATGACAAGCCAGCAGCTTGAAGTGGGTGGAGTACATCACAAGCTGACACCCGGTATGCAGGCATCAGCCGAAATAAAGCTGGGTACCCGTTCTGTGATGGAGTATTTGTTCTCGCCTGTTACCAAGGCGTTTCATGAGGCAGGGAGGGAAAGATAGCTTCGCCTGCCTTTGATCTTAACTCTTGATGCGGAGTTCCCCGTTCTCCAATTCCACCCTCAATGTTCCCCCTTCAATCACATCACCACCGATTATCGCCCTGGCAACCCTGGTTTCCAGTTCGCGTTGGAGGTAGCGTTTCAGCGGACGGGCACCGTAGACCGGATCATACCCTGCCTTGGCAATAAACCCCAACGCTTCTTCGCTGATTTCAAGGGTTATGCGCTGATCTTTCAAGCGCTGCTTGAGCTGTGCCGCCAGCAGATCGGCAATTTTCTTCACCTCATCGATGTGCAGCGGTTTGAACAGCACGATGTCGTCGACCCGGTTCAAAAACTCGGGGCGGAAACCCGCTTTGAGCTCGTTCATGACGTTCTTGCGGGCATCTTCCCGTATATCACCCTGCGGAGTGATACCATCCAGCAGATAGGCCGAGCCGATGTTGGAGGTCATGATGATGACGGTATTCTTGAAGCTGACCGTGCGGCCATGACTGTCTGTTACCCTGCCATCGTCAAGAATCTGCAGCAGGATATTGAACACGTCAGGGTGAGCCTTCTCAATTTCATCAAACAGCAGGACACTGTACGGCTTGCGCCGGACTGCCTCGGTCAGTTGCCCCCCTTCCTCATAGCCGACATAGCCGGGAGGAGCGCCGATCAGGCGGGAGACGGCAAACTTTTCCATGTACTCGGACATGTCGATCCGCACCATGTTATCTTCCGAATCGAACAGCGCTTCCGCCAGGGTGCGGGCCAATTCGGTCTTGCCGACTCCGGTCGGGCCGAGAAAGATGAAGGAACCTATCGGACGGCGCGGGTCCTTGATGCCGGAGCGGGCGCGCAGGACGGCATCGGATACGAGTTGCACCGCCTCATCCTGGCCGATTACCCGCTGATGCAGGATGTCTTCCAGGCGCAGCAGTTTCTCCCGCTCGCCCTCCACGAGGCGCAGTACCGGAATGCCGGTCCAATGGGCGACGATCTCGGCTATCTCATCTTCCGTGACCTCTTCGCGTAGCATCTTTTGACCACCCTGCTTCTGGGCCAACCCGGTTTCTTCGTTTTTCAGAGCGGTTTCCAGGCCGGGGAGTTCGGAATACTTGAGCTTTGAAGCCTGTTCCAGATTCCCGGCCCGCTCGGCCTGCTCGATTTCCCGGCGGGTTTTTTCGAGCTGCTCGCGCAAACCCTGCACCCGCTGTATTGCTATTTTTTCGGAATCATACCGGGCCCGCATGCTGTTGGCCTTTTCACGATCATTTGCCAGTTCCTTGCGCAGGATATCCAGGCGTTCCTTGCTGGCTTTATCCTTCTCCTTTTTGAGCGCAACCTCTTCAATTTCCAACTGCATCACCCGGCGGGAGATGGTGTCCAGTTCCGACGGTAATGAATCGATCTCTGTTCTGAGCATGGCACACGCTTCATCGACCAGGTCGATTGCCTTGTCCGGCAGGAAGCGCTCGGTGATATAGCGGTTGGAGAGGGTTGCGGCGGCCACCAGGGCATTGTCCTGAATGCGCACGCCGTGATGCACCTCGAAGCGTTCCCGGAGCCCGCGCAGAATCGACACGGTGTCTTCAACAGTCGGTTGCTCGACCAGCACCGGTTGAAAGCGCCGCTCCAGGGCCGCGTCTTTTTCAATATTCTGCCGGTATTCATCAAGCGTTGTGGCGCCGATGCAGTGCAGTTCTCCCCGGGCCAGCATCGGTTTCAGCATGTTGCCGGCATCCATTGAGCCTTCGGTCTTTCCTGCGCCGACAATGGTATGCAGTTCATCAATGAACAGGATAATCTGCCCGTTCGCTTCCTTGACCTCGTTCAGCACCGCTTTCAAGCGCTCTTCAAATTCCCCGCGATACTTGGCTCCGGCGATCAGTGCTCCCATGTCCAGGGCAAAGATGACCTTGTCTTTCAGTCCCTCCGGCACGTCACCCCTGACAATACGCTGTGCCAGGCCCTCGACGATGGCGGTCTTGCCGACCCCCGGTTCGCCGATCAGCACAGGGTTGTTCTTGGTCTTGCGAGACAGTACCCTGATTACTCGCCGCACCTCCTCGTCCCGCCCGATGACCGGATCAAGTTTGTCCATTCGGGCCATTTTCACCAGATCACGGCCATACTTCTCCAGCGCTTCATAGGTGGCCTCCGGATTGGCGCTCTGCACCCGCTGGCTCCCTCGCACTTCGGTCAATGTTTTCAGGAAGCGTTCGTGGGTGATGCCGGCCTGCTTGAGGATTCGGCCGGACGGTACTTTCTCACCTTCAGCCAGCAGTGCCATGAACAGGTGTTCCACCGAAACGTATTCATCTTTCAGGCGCTTGGCTTCATTCTCCGCCGCCACCAGGATGCGCGACAGCCGCTGAGAAACATAAATTTTGCCCGCTTCCGCGCCCGGTCCCGATACTCTCGGTATTCGGTCAAGTGCCGCTGTAACCTCATTTTTAACGATATCCGGTCTGATGTCCATCCGTTGCAACAGGCGTGGCACCAAGCCGTCATGCTGGTCAAGCAGTGCCCAGAGCAGGTGTTCACCATCCACCTCGACGTGGCCGAATGAAACGGCTTTGTTTTGCGCTTCGGTAAACGCTTCCTGGGATTTTTGGGTAAGTTTGTTGAAATCCATGGCTGTGCCTCTTTTGATGCTTATGTATTCTACGTCTGTTTAAGAGTTAAGCATGGGGGGAGTGGAAGTCAAGCTGTTGAGGACATAATTAGAATTATCCCTTGATGCGAGATGCGCTTTTGATCAAATGAATATAAATACTTTATAATTTTACAGATGTTTAATAATTGTCTGTTTTACGGTAATATATCGTGGATTTAGCTTGTATCAAGGGGTAGGTATGACACGAATTACCAGCAAGGGACTCTCTATCAGAGCAAAAATAACTAGTTACGCAACAATCATCTCAATCGCCGTACTGGCGGTGGCGTCCGCCATTTCGTTCCAACTCTTCAGTACCCAATTCAAACAAGCCATTGAGGACAGCCAGTATCGTCACCTCTCATCCATGGCGGTGCAGGTTGATGCCCGCCTCCTTCTCGCTCTGCATCAACTTGAAACGATTGCCGGTGAAATTGATCAGGATGATCTTTCCGCACCTGAAAAACTTCAAAAATATCTTGATAGTGAAAATGATGCCCGCTCGACATTTGATGCCGGTTTCGCCGTTATTTCCTCGGAGGGGCGCATGCTGGCCGCAAGTCCTGTGTCTCTGGCGGTTCGCGGCGAGGACTATTCTTTTCGTGACTACGTCATACGCTCACTGACAACCGGCAAACCTTATATCTCCACCCCCTTCAAAACGCTCACTCCTCCCTATGAGCCGCACATAGCTTTTTCCGTTCCGATCAGGAACAGCGCCGGACAAACGGTCGCCTTGCTGGCCGGGCTGCATAATCTGCATCATGGCTCGTTCCTGCAGTCTCTGGCTGAACAGGGTGACACTAATTCAGGCTACACCTTTATCGTTTCTCTCGACCGCATCTTTGTGGCATATCCCGACAAGTCGCGTGTCATGGAGCAGATCAAGCCCGGCATAAATATGGGGTTTGACCGGGCGATCTCAGAGGGTTTCGAAGGTTCCCTGGAGAATGTGAATTCAAAAGGGGTAGCTGGTATATCCTCGTTCAAGCGGCTGAAAAATGCCGACTGGTATCTCGGTTCGCATGCGCCGATAGCCAGGTTGTATCGCCAACTGGTTACAGCCGAGCTTCAACTCATCGGTGTCTTTGCGCTTCTCGGCCTTTTTGCCGGTCTTGTCATGTGGCAGGTGATGGGAAAAATCATGTCGCCGTTGCAAATGGTAATTAACCAAATCGGCAGTATTAACACCAGGACAGGAGAAGATCGATTACTCCCGGATACTTTTTCCGGAGACTTGGGCCGGCTGAGCTGCGCCTTCAACAAAATGGTGTCGGAATTTGATCTGCAGGAAGAAGCTCTGATCCGTATGCAGGGTGAGATGCAGCGCCAGAAGGCCTTTGCGGAAGGGGTGCTCAACAATGCTGCCGTACCGATTTTTGTTCTGGATGTCGATCACCGGATTATTGTCTGGAACTGTGCCATAGAAGACCTTACCGGTTTGCTGGCGGAAGATATGATCGGCACCAGCAGCCAGTGGTTCCCTTTCTATGCAAATGAGCGCCCGGTGCTGGCCGATCTGGTCTTGTCGGCGGATGAATCGCAGCTGGACGAAATGTACGGTACGTACCGCATGTCACAGCATGTATTGGGTGGGCTTCAGGCCGAAGGATGGCTTGAAAACGTCGGTGGCCGGCGCCGTTATCTTTTGTTTGACGCCGCGCCGGTTTTTGACGCGAATGATGTCAAGATGGGAGTTATTGAAACTCTCCTCGACATCACCGAGCGCAAACAGTCGGAAGCCGAACTGACAAAAAGTCGCGAAGAGTTGCAGCGTAAGCATAATGAATTGAGCGAACTGTTTGCTCAGGTCGAGATCGGAAAACGAGAATGGGAAGACACCATGGACAGCCTGTCGGAAATGGTGCTGATATGCGACCAGTTTGGTGTTGTAATCCGGTGCAACCGTGCCGTTACAGTTTTTACCAAACTTTCATATGGCGAAATTGTAGCGGTTGAATGCATGGAGCTGTTTGCACGGGTAGGGCTGGAGATAACCGGATACGACGGAAATACCGGAAAGTTGGAATGCGATGGTGGACAACGCCACTTCGAACTGCTCTCGAACGAGCTGAAACAGATCGGATCGGATGAGATCAGGGGGGTTGTCGTTACTATTCATGAAACGACGGAACTTCTCAAAATGAATGAAAAGCTCCAGCAGGCCTACGCCGAGCTACAGCAGACCCAGGCGCAGATTTTCCAACAGGAGAAGATGGCATCCATCGGCCAACTGGCGGCAGGTGTTGCCCATGAGATCAACAATCCGATGGGGTTCATCTCCAGTAACCTGACCACCATGGGCAAATACATGGAAAAGATCAATGCGTTCGAGGCGGCCCTGATTGGAGCGGTCCAGACCAAAGGCGATATGGAGACTGTTGCGACGTTGAATGAACTGCGCAAGAAGATGAAGATCGAATTCATTCTTGATGACATAAAGAGCCTGCTGGACGAATCACGGGATGGCGCCGAACGGGTGCGGCGGATCGTGCAGGATCTGAAAAGTTTCTCCCATGTTGACGAGGCCGAATGCAAGCCGGTCGGCATCAATGAATGCCTGGACACAACTCTCAATATGCTGCGTAACGAAATAAAATATGTCGCGGATGTCGAACTGGAGTATGACCCGGATCTGCCGATGCTGCTCTGCTTTCCCCAACAGATCAACCAGGTTTTCATGAATATCCTGGTCAATGCCGCCCATGCGATTGAAGGTCACGGCACTATCAAAATCAAAACGTTGAGCGAATCGGATGATATTGTTGTACGGATCAGCGATACCGGCAAGGGGATCGCACCCGAAAACCTGACCCGGATATTTGAACCGTTTTTCACCACCAAAGAGGTCGGCAAAGGGACCGGGCTCGGGTTGTCGATCAGCTATGATATCATCAAGAAGCACGGCGGAGTTATGAACGTCGAGAGTGAGGTTGGCGTCGGCACGACGTTCATTATCCGTTTTCCCTTGAACCATGTTTTTGAAATTGTTGAGACGAAGTCGTAAAGAACGTCCGCACAATCCATATGAGGAAGTAGCATGAATATTTCACCTGCGGCACCACGTATTTTAAAACCGGCAAACCTCTTCTTTCGTTTGCTGCTGATTGTCTTTTTGATTGAAACGGTGGTGATGTATCTGCTGGATGCCTTTCTGCAAGGTGTCCCTGCGCATATTCAGAACATTTTAGATTCCTTGAGTTTATCTGTTCTGAGTGCACCGTTCATATGGTGGCTCATTGTCAGGCCGTTTCGTGATCTTGCCTTGACCGAGAAGCTTCGAACCGAACAAATTCAGGCCTCCGCTGCTCTGGCGGAACAGAAAGAATTTGCCGAAAGTTTGATACGTAACAGCGCTGTTCCGTCGTTTGTCATCAACACCGATCACAGGGTGGTGATCTGGAACCGGGCGTGCGAAGAACTTACGGGCATCAAGGCAGAGGAGATGCTTGGTCTCGATCAGGCTTGGAAAGCGTTCTACAAGACGAAGAAACCCGTTCTGGCGGAAATCGTCATAAACGGGACTCCGGATACGATGCCCGATTATTACCATGAGTTTGGTAAATCCGCTTTTATCCCGGAGGGATTGCAGGCTGAGGGTTGGTATGAAGATATGAACGGCCTGGATCGCTATCTCGTCTTCAGTGCTGCGCCGGTGCGCAATAACCGAGGAGAACTGCTGGCCGTAATTGAAACGTTTGAAGATGTTACCGAACGTAAATGTTATGAAAAACAACTGGAATATCAAGCGAACCACGATGGTCTGACTCATCTTCCCAACCGTAACGTTCTCGTTGACCGTATCCATCAGGCATTGCTCATGTCACAACGTAACGGCCAACGGGTGGCAATATTTTTCATTGATCTGGACAACTTCAAGTTCATCAATGACAACCTTGGGCACGATGTCGGCGATGAACTGCTCAAGTCCGCTGCCGAGCGACTCGTTTCCTGTGTCAGGGCCGGTGATACCGTGGCGCGCCAGGGGGGGGACGAGTTTATTGTCATGGTTTCCGATGCCGAAGTTGACGCTGTCGCCGACCGTATTGCCCGATCGATTCAGGATGCGGTCTCGAAACCATTCATGGTAAATGAACACGAGCTTGTCATTACCTGCAGTATCGGTGTCAGTATTTCACCCAGGGACGGGGAGGATGTGCAGACCCTGATCAAGCACGCCGATCTGGCCATGTACCAGGCCAAGGAGCAGGGACGGAGCCGGACCCGATTTTTCACCAGCGAGATGAATGTCCGTTCTCTCTCCCGCATGAACATGGAAAAACATTTGCGGCGGGCTCTTGAGAGAAACGAACTGTTCCTCTGCTACCAACCCAAGGTGAGTCTGCGTAGCGGGCAGATAACCAGTATGGAGGCGCTGGTCCGGTGGCAGAACCCAGAATTGGGACTGATTTCCCCCGCCAGTTTCATTCCGCTCGCCGAGGAAATCGGGCTTATCGAGCCGATCGGTGCGTGGGTACTGGAAACCGCGTGCAGGCAAAATCGTGAGTGGCAGGACGCTGGTCTGCCGGCGATTCCGGTTGCCGTCAATCTCTCGGCATACCAGTTTCGCCAAAAGAATCTCGCTCGGGTCGTGGAGCGGATCTTGAAAAATAGCGGTCTTGAACCCTGCTGCCTTGAGCTGGAGATCACCGAAAGCCTGGTCATGCAGAATCTGGACCGGGTGACCACCATTCTTAACGAGTTGAAGGAGTTGGGGACAACCCTGTCCATGGATGATTTCGGTACCGGCTATTCCAGCCTCAGTTACCTCAAGCGTTTCCCTTTCAATAAACTCAAGATAGACCAGTCGTTTGTCAAGGATATCACCACCGACCCGGACAGCGCGACGATTGTAAAAACCATCATTGCCATGGCCCACAATCTGCGTCTGAAGGTAATTGCCGAGGGGGTGGAGAATGTCGGGCAATTGAATTATCTGCGGCTGCATAATTGCGACGAGATCCAGGGGTACCTCTTCAGCAAGCCTGTTGTTGCCGATGATTTTCGTTCCCTGCTCCGCGAGAACAGGATCTTGACCTTTGGCGACTATGAGGAGAAGCGGGAGAAACATACCATTCTTGTTGTTGATGACGAACTGAATGTTGCAACATCGCTGCAGAGAATGCTTGTCATGGAAGGTTATACGGTGCTGACTGCGCCGAGTGCGGCGGAGGGATTTGAGTTGCTGGCTACCAGTCGCGTCGATGTTGTTATCTCCGACCTGCGGATGCCGACCATGAATGGCAGTGAATTTCTCGACCGGGTCAAAATAATCTACCCGGATGTTGCCCGGATGATTTTGACCGGTGACCTTGATCTTAATGCCGCTACCGAAGCGATTAACCGGGGCACTGTCTTCAAATACCTGATTAAGCCTTGGGACGACAAGGTGCTTCTGGCGCATGTTGCGGAAGCCTGCCTGTTACATGACAAGCGTTAGTACTGTGTACACGTTCAAAACTTCGTAGGTTGGGCAAAGCAGAGCGTGCCCAACAGATCCGGCGGCACTGTTGGGCACGGCATGAAAACGTCTTTGCCCAACCTACAATTTAGGATTTTTTTGTTGGAGAACAGTGCATGAATCATGCTTCAATCAGTGACTATATGGCACATGGCTTCTGTTTTTCGTGGGAACCGGGACTTGTCTGGATTCATGTAGCTTCTGACATACTTACCGGACTGGCCTATTATGTGATTACCGTTGCCATGGGCTATTATGCCTATAAGCGGCGCGACGTTCCATTCATGTGGGTCTTCCTGCTGTTTGCGCTCTTCATTCTGGCGTGCGGCACTACTCACTTTTTTGCGGCATACACCGTGTACCGGCCTGAATATTGGCCCGAGGGTATTGTTAAGGCGTTCACCGCGTTAATTTCGATTGCAGCCGCTATCGTCTTTATCCCTAACATTCCGCACGCGATTGTTATGCCCAGTCTGGCTAAGACGGTGGCGGAAGTACAGCGGCTCAATTCAGAGCAGCAACGCAGCAAGGAACGTCTGCAGTGCGTAGTGAATGTGCTTCAGTATGACGCCGCAAACAAGCAGGATTTGCTCGACTTCGCCCTGAACGAAGCGCTCAGGATGACTTCCAGCAGGTATGGGTACATCTATTATTATGACGAGGAGAAGAAGCTGTTTACCCTGAATTCATGGTCGCATGATGTCATGCAGTCATGCCGTGTGGCCAACCCGGAGAGCCAGTATGAGCTTGATAAGACCGGCATCTGGGGAGAGGCGGTCCGGCAGCGGAAAGCGATCATGGTCAATGATTTTGCTGCGCCTGACCCGCTTAAGAAGGGGTATCCGGAAGGGCACGTACATTTGACCCGATTTCTGACCATCCCCCAGTTCGATCAAGGGCGAATAGTGGCGGTAGTGGGGATGGCAAACAAGGAAGATGCGTACGACGATACGGATCTGATGCAACTGACGCTTCTTATGGACGCTGTCTGGAAGGTCGTTGAACGCAAACGGATCGAATCCGAACTAACCCACAAGTCGGCGTTGCTCCGGAGCATTATTGATTCCATTCCGGATCTGATTTTCTTTAAGGATACCGGCAGTACCTATCTTGGCTGCAACAAGGCGTTCGAACATTTTGCGGGGCGAACGGAGCAGGAACAGGCCGACAAGACGGATTTCGATTTCTTTGACCAGGAGACGGCACGTTTTTTCCGTCAGAAGGACTGCGAGATGCTGGCTGGCGGTCAGGCGCGCAGCAACGAGGAATGGATAACCTATCCTGATGGTCGTAGGGTCTTGCTGGATACGTTGAAGACACCCTTCTGGGGGCCGGATGGCACTCAGTTGGGACTCGTCGGTATCAGTCGTGACATTACCGAGCGCAAGGAAAAAGAGCGGCAGATCGAGGAGAAAAATGCCGAATTGGAGCGTTTTATCTATACGGTCTCGCATGACCTGAAAAGCCCGCTGGTTACCATCTCTTCCTTTTTGGGCTACCTGGAAACGGATATCAAAAGCGGCGATGATCCCCGGATTCAACAAGACATCGGCTATATTCGTACCGCTGCGGATAAAATGGGGCAACTGTTGACTGAACTTCTGGAACTGTCCCGTGTCGGCCGGGTCATAGCCAACCCGGTGCGGGTGGAATTCCGGGAAGTTGTACAGGAGGCGCTGCAGTTGGTGGCAGGGCACATTGCCGAGCGGGGCGTACGGGTTGCCGTTGCTGAAAGTCCGGTCGTGCTCTGCGCCGACCGGTCGCGCCTAGTGGAAATATGGCAGAACCTGGTGGAAAACTCGGTCAAATATATGGGCGATCAGGCTGCACCGCTCATCGAGATAGGTGTGGAGGAACATGGGGAATCCGTGCAGTTTTTCGTACGGGATAACGGCATGGGAATTGATCCCCGCCATGCGGATAAGATATTCGGTCTGTTTGAGAAGCTCGACAAGCAGAGCGAGGGAACCGGCCTTGGTCTGGCATTGGTCAAACGGATCGTGGAGATGTTCGGCGGCACTGTCTGGGTGGAGTCGGAAGGGACGGGACGGGGCTCCTGTTTCCGGTTTACCCTGCCGGAGGCGCTGACAGATGGTCGGGAAGATCAGGTGAATCCGCTCGTATAGGGTTCGGAGGGCACCATTGATAGTATCGAGTGATAAAGTGCATGATGGAGATCCTGCAACGCGCCCTGATGTCGTGCCACCAGCGACGTTCCAGGTGCTGGTGATGGCAGGGGGAGGGGCGGCGGCTCTTCTCGGCTGCATTGCACTTGCGGGGTGGCTGCTTGTTCTGCCGCGTTTGACCAGCCTGGGCCAGGGACTGATTCCAATGGCGCCCAGCACCGCCATGCTGTTTGTCGCTTACGGAATTATACTCATGATGGTCAGTCGTGCTGCGAGCAATCGGTGGTCAAAACTGTTCTGCCAGTCTGTTCTTGTTGTTGGCGCGTTAATTTCCTTAGTACTGTTCTCTCTCTCATGCAATAATATTTTTCTGGATATCGAACACCTCGGTATTCATGCCATGGGGGCCGTGGACGGCACTCCAATTGGGCATATGTCACCAATTACGGCAGTCTCGTTTTTGCTGATCAGCCTGTTGTCCCAGGCTTTAATAACCGCCCGGCCCGGCAGAGCCTGGATGGCTAAAACAACCTGGTGGCTTGCAATTGGCCTGCTAGCAACCTACAGCATGCTGATTCTTGCCTATTTTTTTGGTACTCCGATGTTTTACAGCGGAACCTTCATTCCGCCTGCTGCAACCACGAGCCTGGCCTTTTTGGCTCTCGGAACCGCCCTGATTGCGCTTGCTCACCCGCTTGCCTGGCCCGAAACTGGTAGCCACGATCTGGGCGAACGTTTTTTTTCCAGTGCCCTGATTGTGGTATTTATCTTCCTGGTGGCAGGGATAATCTCAGCCGGTTATTTCTATCACCGTAAACATGAAAAACAATATCTGTTCGAGATAGAGCGCCAGTTGTCAACAATTGCCGGGTTAAAGATGGGCGAATTGCTGCTTTGGCGCGAGGAACGCCTGGCGGATGCCGGCCTCTTTTATGATAACAGAGCCTTTGAAAACATCGTAAAGGACGTTATCGAGCATCCCGAGGCGGCACATGCCCACCGAGAAGCTAACGCATGGATAAGTCGGCTTCAGTCGAAACGCAATTACAACGGAATATTTTTGCTGGATTCCCAGGGCAAGAGCAGGTTGTCTATACCCGAGAAGAGCGCCGCGCCTCTCTCCCGGTATGTCCATGATAAGGCGCTCGAATCCCTGCGGACGAGGCAGGTGTCATTTGCCGATTTTTATCGCAACGAATTCAACGGGAAGATTTATCTCGGCATTCAGGTGCCGATATTTGATTCGGTGCACTCAGGCGAGCCACTCGGCGTACTTGTCATCAGGATCGATCCTGAAAAATACCTCTATCCATTCATCCAGAGTTGGCCCACCAGCAGTGCAACAGCTGAAACGCTGCTGATTCGCAAAGAGGGAAACACCGCTCTCTTTCTGAATGAACTTAAATTTAAAAGGAACGCGGCCCTGGACTTAAGCTTTCCTCTGGAAAGAACGGAGATTCCTGCCGTAATGGCCGCGTTGGGACGTGAAGGCATTGTAAGGGGCATCGATTACCGGGGGCATTCGGTCATAGCTGCATTGCGGGGCATTCCCGATTCTCCCTGGCGCCTTGTTACCCGTGTTGATGTCGATGAAGTGTACGCGCCGATGCGGGAGAGGCTCTGGATAACGGTGTTGCTGGTCAGCGCCATGCTTGTTAGCGCCGGTACCGGCGTCGGATTTGTCTGGCGCCAGCAGAGCAGCAGATTCTACCGGGACCGGTATGAGGCGGAATTGAAGCGTGTCGAACTGGAAGAGCGCCTGGTGAAAATTGCTGCCAACCTGCCCGGCGCGATTGTTCTGTACCAATTATTTCCCGACGGTTCCTCCTGTTTCCCGTATGCCAGTAACGGTCTGGAGGCGCTTTACGGGGTATGCCCGGAAGACGTTGCCCGGAAAACCTCTCCGCTGCTTGCCATGGTCCACCCCGATGATGCCGCTCAGGTTTCAGCATCAATCCGGGAATCGGCCCGTACTCTCTCGGCATGGCACAACGAACATCGGGTAATTAATCCTGACCGGGGAGTAATCTGGGTAGAGGGGAATGCCACACCTGAATTGAGGTCAGATGGCAGTGCGCTGTTGTACGGTTTTCTTACCGAAATTACCGGGCGTAAGGAAAAAGAGCGGGAGATAGAGATAAAGAACAGTGAGCTGGAGCGCTTTACCTATACGGTCTCCCATGATCTTAAGAGTCCGCTCGTGACCATCAAAACATTCCTCGGCTACCTGGAGGAGGACCTTGAAGTTCCGGATAAGGCCCGTGTTCAACAGGATCTGGGCTTTATGCATAACGCTGCTGACAAGATGACGCAGTTGCTTGACGAACTGCTGGAATTATCGCGCGTCGGTCGTCTCAATAATACTCCCCAGGAAGTTGCCTTCGGAGATCTGGCCCGCGAGGCTGTCGAACTGGATGCGGGAAGGATCAGTGCTCGAGGAGTTACCGTGGAGATCTGTGATTCACCGGTTGTCCTGAGGGGCGATCGGCCGCGCCTGGTGGAAATATGGCAGAATCTGGTGGAGAATGCCTGCAAGTTCATGGGTAACCAGGAAAAGCCCCGCATCGAGATCGGGGTTGACGTTTCCGGTAAGGAAGCGCTCTTTTTCGTCAGGGATAACGGCATGGGGATCGATCCGCGCTTCCAATCCAAAATCTTCGGCTTGTTTGAAAAACTTGAAGCGGGTGTGGATGGAACCGGAATGGGGTTGGCGCTGGTCAAACGGATAGTGGAGTTGTATGATGGCACAATTCGGGTCGAATCAGACGGGCAGGGGGAGGGTGCCACATTTTTCTTCACCCTGCCGGGAGCGATAAAAAATATTGAACATGGGTAGTTTTTTTATGAAAGGAGACAATATGGAAGGCGAACCAATTAACATTTTGTTGGTGGAGGACGATCCGGCTCATGCCGAGATCGTACGCAGGAATTTCGAAAAGTCCAGAATCGCCAACCGGCTGATTCATGTGTCTGACGGCCAGTCAGCGCTGGATTACCTGTACTGCCGTGCGGCGTTCAGCGAC
>Ga0172380_10004810_pt1 | contig 16974 bp, 13 predicted proteins | sample Leawe162metaG_FD_119747 | JGI IMG/M metagenome (GOLD analysis project Ga0172380, IMG submission 119747) | Leachate microbial communities from a municipal landfill in Southern Ontario, Canada - Leachate well 162 metaG | ecosystem: Engineered > Solid waste > Landfill > Unclassified | place...
CCGCCTGCTCTATGCGTGATATGGTTTTTCAGGGGCGACTCTACCTTGTCCCGAATTTAGGTCTTCTTGAAGCAAGGTTTCATAGTCTACCATCTCTTTCCACGAATAAGCATTTTTCTAACAGCTGTTTATTATAATTTATGTTTATCATAATCTGGGAAAATGTCAATTTGCCATCCTTAATTTCTTATACTAAAATAGTAAGGTCAACTTAAATTTTTTTCATGTCTTTTGTCCATCTCCATAATCATAGCCATTATTCTCTGTTAGACGGTTTAACCAAACTGGATGAGATGCTTAATTATGCCAAAGAACAAGGCTCGCCAGCTATTGCTCTTACTGATCATGGCACGATGTATGGGATTATAGAGTTCTATCAGAAGGCTAAAAAGGCTGGTATTAAGCCGATTATTGGCGTTGAGACCTATTTAGCGCCCGCTTCTCGTTTTGATAAAAATATTAGGAGTGATAAGGGGCATCATTTACTTCTTTTAGCTAAAGATCTAACTGGTTATAAAAATTTAATTAAGTTAGTTTCTTTAGCCCATTTAGAGGGTTTTTATTATAAACCGCGGATAGACTGGGAGCTGTTGACTAAACATCATGACGGCCTAATCGCCACAACAGCTTGTTTGGCGGGAGAAATTGCTGATTTAATTGCCTCGGATCGCTTGGATGAAGCTAAAAAAAGAATTTTAGAATATAGTGAACTCTTTGGTAAAGATAATTTTTATTTAGAATTACAGGATCATCCGGAAATGCCGGAGCAGGTGCGCCATAACAAACAATTAATTAAATTTGCCCGCGAATTAAATTTACCTCTGGTGGCGACTAATGATGTTCATTATTTAAAAAAAGAAGATGCTGAGGCTCAGGATATTTTGCTTTGCTTACAGAATAAGAAAAAAAAGTCCGACACCGATCGGATGACTATGATTGGTCGTGGTGATTATTCCTTGCGTTCTAATGCTGATATGATTGCCGCGTTTTCAGAAGTGCCGGAAGCAGCGGCTAATACTTTGAAGATAGCGGAGATGTGTAACGTAGAGTTGGAACTAGGTAATATTCAGATGCCTCATTTTGAAGTGCCGGCCGGCTATGATGGTAATTCGTATTTGCGAGAGCTCTGCGAAAAGGGAATTAGCCACCGTTTTCCCGATGCTGAGGTATCTGAACTTAAAACCGTTAATGAGCGCTTGGATTATGAACTAGGGGTGATTGCTAAAATGGGCTGGCCTGCTTACTTTTTAATTGTGGCTGATTTTATAAGTTGGGCTAAGGGTAATAAAATTGTGGTCGGCCCCGGTCGTGGTTCAGCGGCTGGTTCTTTGGTTTGTTATTTAACCGGTATTACTAATCTTGATCCTTTAAAATATGATTTAGTTTTTGAACGTTTCTTAAATCCCGAACGTATTTCCATGCCTGATATTGATATGGATTTTGCTGATATCAGACGAGGAGAAGTTTTGCGTTATGTGGAAGAAAAATATGGTCATGATCACGTGTCTCAGATTATAACTTTTGGTACTATGGCGGCTAGAGCGGCGGTGCGTGATGTCGGGCGAGTTTTAGATGAACCTTATGAATTTTGCGATAAGATTTCTAAGAGCATTCCGATGTTTATGAAACTAGGAGAAGCTATTAAGACCGTGCCGGAAATAAGAGAAATGTATAATAATGATCCGGCCGCCAAAAGAGTTTTGGATTATGCTCAGCGCTTGGAGGGAGTGGCGAGGCACGCTTCTACACATGCTTGTGGTGTTTTGATTACTAAAGACCCTTTGACTGAGTATGTGCCTGTTCAGTATGCTTCTTCAGCTGATCGCAGCATTATTTCTCAATATTCTCTTCATCCGATTGAAGACTTAGGGCTATTGAAGATGGATTTTCTAGGTTTAAAAAACTTAACTATTATTGAGTCAGCTTTAAAAATTATTAAAAATACACGAGGCCTGGATTTAGATATTGATAAAATTCCTTTAAATGACGCTAAAACTTATAAATTATTTCAAGACGGAGAAACTACTGGAGTATTTCAATTTGAATCTTCGGGTATGAAACGTTATTTGCGTGAACTAAAGCCTACGGAATTTGAAGATATTATTGCTATGGTCGCTCTTTATCGTCCCGGTCCCATGGAGTGGATTCCAGATTATATCACCGGTAAGCACAGCGACAAAAAGACTACCTATCTTCATCCGAAATTAGCGCCAATATTGGAAAAAACTTACGGTGTGGCTATATATCAGGAGCAGGTTATGCAAATCGCCCGTGATTTAGCCGGTTTTACTATGGGTCAGGCCGATGTTTTGCGTAAGGCGATGGGTAAAAAAATTGTTTCTCTCTTAGCCGAACAAAAAGAAAAATTTATTGAAGGTTGCGTTAAGAATGGTGTTTATAAAGAGTTGGCAGAAAAAATCTTTTCTTTTATTGAACCTTTTGCTGGTTATGGTTTTAACCGCAGTCATGCCGCTTGTTATGCTATGATCGGTTATCAAACTGCTTATTTAAAAGCTCAGTGGCCGGTAGAATTTATGGCCGCTCTTTTAACCTCAGACCAGGGAGATACCGATCGAGCGGCCGTGGAAATTAATGAGTGCCGGAATATGGGTATTAAAATCATGGCACCGGATATTAATGAATCTTTTGATAGTTTTACCGTCGTTACTCCCGGCACTAAAGAAAACCAGTCTGTTACTCCGGCAACAGCGGAAAAGATAGATACTATTCGCTTTGGCTTAAAAGCTGTTAAAAATGTGGGAGAACATATTGTGGAAGAAATTATTCGGGAACGTAAAGATAATGGTCCTTATCAAGATATTTTTGATTTGTTGGAAAGAATTACGGATAAGGATTTAAATAAAAAATCTTTGGATAGTTTAATAAAGTGTGGCGCTTTAGATAATTATGGTGAACGCGGTTTTTTGTTAGCAAATATGGAGCGACTCTTGAGTTTTAACAAGGAGTTAGCTAAGAATTCTGATAGTAAACAAGATAGTCTATTTGCTGATTTGCCTAGTGCTGGCTTGGGACGGCCAACTCTTAATTCGGCTCCGCCGGCTGAATCCAACGAGAAATTAATTTGGGAAAAAGAATTATTGGGATTGTACGTGAGCGAGCATCCTTATAATACTTTTCGCCCTTATTTAGCTAATTACGCTATTCCTATCGCGGAACTGGGCGGACACAAAGGGGATGACCGAGTGATAACAGCTGGTGTTGTTTCTACAATTAAAAAAATAATGACGCGTAAGGGGGAATCTATGTTGTTTGTAAAATTAGAAGATGCAACCAGCACGGTTGAGCTTTTAGTTTTCCCGCGTTTGTTACAAGAAAATAGCGCTCTCTGGGTCAGTGGCCAAGCCATAATACTTGACGGAAAAGTTTCCGATAAAGATCAGGAGACAAAAATATTAGTTAATCGCGCTTCGGCTTTAGATCATTTTAATCCGGTTGAATCTATAGATGCTTTTAAAAAGATTGTTTTGGAGGGGACGCCGGTGGCAAGTTCGCGCAATGGTTATAGAAATAATTATCAGTCGGCGGCTAAGTCAGAAAAGCCTGTTGTTAAACGAAAAGTTAATATAGCCGAGTCCGTTGTCGTTCCGGCTAAAGAAATTAGTAGCGCGACCGCTACTTTATCAGAACAAACCGGCTTGAGATCAGAAATTGATATTACTCCCGATCCCAAAGCTCTGCGCCTGACTTTTTTAAAGGAATTACATCAGTCAGATTTAGAAAAAATACGAAATATTTGTCTGCGCTATGCTGGTAAAAATGAAGTACGTTTTAGAGTTATGCAAGATGGTAAATCTCAAGTTATTAAGGCGCCTTTTTCGGTAGATAATAATGAGAAATTACGTTCCGAATTATTAAAAGATTTTTCTGAGACCTTAAGGATAGCTGAATAATTATTATTAAATTTATTTTTTATTGGCGTGCTTTTAAATTTCTGCTATAATGTAAGAAGCTGATAGATTAGCTTCTTTTTTTGTAAATTTTTTAATTTTTCTCTTTCAATAATTATGCCTAGAGTCAAATCCTCTGACACCGCTTCTAAAAAAGCCCCTGTCAGAAAAAAAATGTCCACTAAAACAATCCGTCCTAAGAAAAAAACCAGATCTATTTTAGTAGATGTAATTGAAGATGAGGCTTTACCTTCAGAAAAAAATTTGGCGGGTGATTTTCCCGTGGAGTCAGAAAATAAAATGAGAAAAAAAAATGCGACGTCTCGTCCAGAGGCGGTAACTTCGGAAATTAGCCCTGATCTTGATAGACAAAAAGAATTTTTTTCCAGTTTAGCCTTGAGAGAAGAATCTAAAGATGGTTTAGATGACGGGCAAGAAGGAAAACAGGATAAGGGAGCCAGCAAAAGAAGCTTAGGTCTTTATCGTCGTTTGGCTCTTAAGTTTATTATTTTGGTAGTGGTCCTAGCCGCAATAGTTGCTTATTTTTCTTTTTCTAAATTAACGGTGATTGTGGATTTAAAAGGTGAAACAATTAGTGATACTTTACTATTAAAAATTTTTGACCCTAATAATACTGAGGCGCCTGCGGTAGATAGTCCGACCGACCTGGCTGTTAAGGACGTTGATGCTAGCGCTTCTATTTTACAGAATGATCCGCGTGAGCCAATGGCTGGGACCGTTAAGGAAATAAGTACTACAATGGATAAAATTTATCCGGCTACTGGAGAAACTTATTTAGGTGAAGAAGTCGTCGGTAGCGTCAGAATTATTAATAATTATAATAAGAACCAACCTTTAGTGGCTACGACGCGTCTTTTGAGCTCGGATGGGAAGTTATTCCGTATAAAAAATGCGGTTAATGTCCCAGCGGGAGGCGAAGTTAATGTTGATATTTATACCGATAAGCCGGCAGAGAATATGGCTATTGGCTCTACTACTTTTACTATTCCTGGCCTTTGGCTCGGTCTTCAGGATAAAATTTATGCTAAAAATGATGCGCCCTTTACTTTTACTAAAAAAGTTCAGAAATATGTTACCGCTAATGACTTGGAAATGGCCGCTAAAGATATTGGCGAGACTCTAATTAATAACGCTAAAACTCAAGCTGGTTCTGGTCCAAATTGGTTTTATCTGACCTTAACATCACCGGTTATTAACATTGACGCTAAGGTCGGCAGTAAGCAGGAAGAATTTTCCGCACAGGCTAGTGCTAAGATTGTAGCGGTAGCGATTGATGCAGCTGAAATGGCTAAATTAGCCGCTGCCAAGTTTAGCTTAATTATACCTGATGATAAAGAATTGGCGAATTTTAAGAGCGATAATATTTCCTATAGCTTGGACAATTATGACCCTGACAGTAAGACCGCAACCGTTAAAGCTAATTTTAGTGGCACGATGATTTTAAAAAGTGATGCTCAAGTAATTAATCCCCAGCAGTTAGTGGGTTTGACTGAAGAACAAATCAGGACTTATTTAAACAGTCGCCCGGAACTTAAAGAATATACTCTTAAATTTTCCCCAGCTTTTATGAAAAAAGCTCCTAGTTTAGTTGATCGTATTCAAATTGAAGTAAACAAAAATTAAAGAAAATTAAATAAAACTGTAGAGAAGAGAAGAAGTATTTAGATCAGAAAAAATATATTAAAAAATACCGCGTATCAGCGGTATTTTTTTGTGTTGAATATATTAATGAAAACTTAGAATAGACCTAAAAATTTATAATTCTTTTTAGCTTGTTTAGTTTTATTATTATAAATTGCTAAAGCTTCTTTGGCGCTTTTATTGTCAAAAATAATAGAACCTAAAGCTGCTGTCAGACGCGTTGCTTCTTTTAAAGACCGTTGATGTAAATTACGACCCATGGCTAAACCAGCGGTTCCGGAGATGCTTATTTGTTCTTCTAATTCTTTTAGCATTTCCGATACTGTTCGGCGAGAACCACCGACACAAATTACCTTAGTGCGACCGGCTGCCATAACCGCTTCTTGAAATTTTTTTGCGGTTAATTTGCTATTTTTAGAGCCGTAAGGATATTTTATTTTGACAAAGTCAGCATCAAGAGTTGCTGCCATGCCGGCTCCCCCGGCGATAGTATGAATGTTTTCTTCTTTAATATTTTTTCCGCGGGGATACATCCAGATAATAGCGGTTAGTCCGGCTTGATGCGCTTGCCAAATAGCTGCGGCCGCCGTGGCCAGTAGTTGCGATTCAAATTTCCCGCCCAAATAAATTGTATAACCGATGCCGACGATATTGAGACCGCTTTGTTTTTTAAATTTAACAATATCTGCAATTGTCCACCAAGTTGGGCTGGAATCTTTATCATCATTAGAACCTAGGTTGCTTTTTCCGTTCAGTTTAACAATATAGGGAACTTGCTTATAATTATGCCCGTAATGAGAGATTAAGCCGAGATGTGTTGCTAGGACGCCGCCCTGAGAAGCGGCTGCTATTTGGAAGAGATGCTCGGGACTAGCGTCTTCGTCGGAGACATTAGCACCGACAAAATCATCGTTTAAATGTTCAACCTTTTGATCGCCGGCAATTAAAAGCAAATTGCCTCGATTTTTTGTTAGTTTACGATAGTTGTCGCGGTATTCATTCTTCTTGTCGCCGGGGACACTTGCCGGTATTTTAAAATCGGTCATAAAGTTTATAAATTTATAGTATTATGATATTATATAGTATAAGATACTTAAAATATTATATCATAAATATGGCGAAAGATAAAAACTTTAAGTCGGAAAAAGATTTGAAAAAATATGATAATCTAGACAATCTTAGTTTGCGAGATATGAATTTCGGTTTATGGTTGTCTCAGAAGCGCCAAACCTTTTTACGTATTCTTATAGGCATACTTATTGTTTTGTGTGTTTTCTTCTTCGTTTATTCGGCCTATAATTATGTTATTTATTTTATGAATAACGATCCGGTGGTCGAGGTTTCTATCCCGTCATCACCGCGTCAGGTAACGGAAGATTTGCAAGTTTCGGCCGTAGAAATTTTATCTAACGGCAGAAGTCATGATTTGATGGCTACCATAAAAAATCCCAATGAAAAATTTGCCGGTACTTTTAACTATTGCTTCATGTCTGGAGCTAACAGTATTCTTTGCCGGAGTGATTTTATTTTGCCTTTATCGGAAAAACACATAATTGCCCTGAGCCAAGACCTAGCAAGCGGCTCTGAGGTAATTTCCTTGACAGCGAGCGACGTTGTCTGGAAACGTTTTGATGTCCATCAGATTTCGGACTGGCAATTATTTGCTTCTACTCATTTAAATTTTGCAGTGACAGATTCTAACTTCAAGCCGGCGGCAACTAATGGATTATCGGATAAAGTAGATTTAAGTGCTTTTGATTTTTCCATTACTAACCAAACCCCCTATGGTTATTATCAAGTGCCCTTAAACATCTTTCTCTATAACGGTTCAACTCTAGTCGGTGTTCAGAGATATTTCCTTGCTAATTTTTTGCCGGGTGAAATCAGAAAAGTTAAATTAAGTTGGTATGATAATTTAAATAATGTGACCCGCACGGAAGTAGAGCCGGATATTAATATTTTGGATGATAATGTTTATCTAAAATACCAAGGGGCGACAGTCAACTAATTGTCTAATAATTATTTTTTATGTTTAGTCGCCTGAGAATATATTTAAGTAATTTTGATTGGATTATTTTTGCCGCTGTCTTTCTTTTGGTCGCTTTTGGTCTCTTAGAAATTTATAGCGTGGCTTTGGGGCAGGGTAGTTTCAATTTATTTAATTTTCAGAAGCAGTTATTATTTGCCGGTCTAGGTTTTGTCGGGCTTTTTATTTTTGCTTTTTTTGATTCTTATTTCTTAAAAAGCTTGAATCGTTATTTTTATGTTTTAGCCGCTCTTCTCTTATTAGGCGTGCTATTTTTCGGGGCGACTATTCGCGGTACTCGTGGTTGGTTTGCTTTTGCCGGCTTTAATTTACAGCCGGTGGAGTTTGTAAAAATAGTTTTAATTATTTTTTTGGCTAATTTTTTTTCCGGTTTGGCGACTAAAGTAAAAACTCTTAGGCATTTTATTTTCTCAGCGCTGGGGGCCGGCTTCCTTGTAATTTTAGCCCTCTTGCAGCCAGATTTTGGTTCCGCCATGATTCTTGGTGCTATTTGGTTATTAATGATTATTGTCGCCGGATTTAATAAAAAATATTATTTGGTAGTTGGTATGTTCGTTTTGATTTTATTAAGTTTCTCTTGGTTCTTTCTTTTTAAAGACTATCAGAAAGAGAGAGTAATTAATTTTTTTAATCCTGGCGCGAATGCTCAGGAGTCCGGTTATAATATTTCTCAGGCCATTATTGCGGTGGGGGCGGGTGGTTTAACCGGAAAAGGGGTAGGCTTCGGTTCGCAGTCGCAGTTAAAATTCTTGCCGGAAGCTCAAACTGACTTTATTTTTGCGGTTATTGCTGAGGAATTAGGGTTCTTGGGGGTCCTTTTGGTTTTATCCTTCTATGCCGTTTTTTTCTTTCGTTGTTGGCGGGTTTTACCCGAAATTAAGAATGATTTTGGTATTTATTTCGTAATTGGTGGGGCGGGCTTGATTTTTATTCAAATGTTTATTAATATTGGTATGAACCTAGGAATCATGCCGGTGGTCGGCCTACCGTTGCCATTTATCAGCTACGGGGGAAGTTCTCTAGTTTCTCTCCTAATTTTAGTGGGCATTATGGAGAATATAATTATTAAATCAAAAATCAGTTTTTAATATGGATATTAAATTAACAGCGCAAAAACGTGAATCAGGTGAAAAGCTTAATAAGGATGTAGTCCCGGCGGTTTTATACGGCAAAGGACTTAATAATGAGCACTTAAAAATAAATAGAGTTGAATTTGAAAAGGTTTTTAAAGTGGCTGGTGAATCAAATTTGATTAATTTAGATTTTGGTGATGGCGTGATTCCGGTTGTCGTCAAAGATATTCAAACCGATGTTTTGAAGGGTTTTTTCACTCACGTTGATTTTTATCAGGTGAACATGAAAGAAGTAATCAAAGCAGAAATTCCTCTCCATTTTATCGGTGAAGCTAAAGCTGTCAAGGAATTGGGTGGTGTGCTTATTCAGGACATGGATGCTGTAGAGGTAGAATGTTTGCCTGGTGATTTAGTTGATCACATTGATGTAGATATTTCTGTTTTGCATGATTATACTGACGCTATTCGCTTGGAGGACTTGAAGATTCCTAATGGTCTTACTATCTTAAGTCAGACTAATGATATGGTGGCGGCTGTCAGAGAGCCTCGCGTAGAGGTTGAAGAAGAAGTAGTAGAGACGGCAGAAGAAGGAGAAAAGAAAGAAGGCGAGAAGAATGATGCCACTGGCGAGGGTGCTAAAGAAGATGATAAAAAAGAAGAAAAAAAGTAATTTAGATTTAAATAGACAAATAAACCCCGGCTTTAAGTCGGGGTTTTTGTTTTAAAAGATTACAAAAAGCGACTATATTTATAAAGTAGCCGCTTTTTTAATAGGTCGTCTTAAATATTAATTATCAGAAAACGATATTTTTTTCTTAAATCTTTTTTGCTTATTATATTGGCTGTGGGAAAATATTTTTTAGCTATTTTTTGACCAGAGATATTTTGACTGGGGTCTATCTCGCAAATCAGACTAATTTTTACTTCGTTTAAATTTAATTCTTTTAATTGTTTAAATAGTTCTTGATAATATTTAAAGCCTTGCTTGGCTCCGTCTAGAGCTAGCCGTGGTTCATGGTTAATGCTGGGGGACTTATTAATTTGAGTTGATGTTAAATATGGTAAGTTAGCGGCAATAATAAGATATTTTTTATTTAATTGATTGGGCTTAAATTTAAAAGCTTGTAGGAGATTACCTTGATAAAATTTAATTTTACTACTAAGTCTATGATTAATAGCGTTTTGCTGGGCGATTTTTAAGGCGGGGGCGGAAATATCACCGGCTTTAAACTGGGAATTTTTAAAAATATTATTCTTTAATTTTTTTAGCTCACGAGCCACGGCAATAATAATTGCGCCGGAGCCGGTACCAATATCTAGAATAGTGTAGCTGATATCTTTTTGGTTATCACTTTTTGTTATATTAATAATTTCTCCTACCATCATTTCAGTTTCCGGGCGGGGAACTAAAACCGCCGGCGTAACCTTAAACTTTAGACCATAAAATTCTTTTTGTCCGGTTAAATAGGCGACTGGCCAATTATCTTGTCGTTTGCGACTTAGTATTAGAAATTTTTTGTAAGTTGCTTTATTTATTTTTGTTTCGGGATGAGTTAAGAGAAATTCTCTATTTTTTTGCAATAAAAAAGAGACGAAGATTTCCGTCTCTAAACGAGATAAAGCAGATTGGGCAAAGATATCAGCGATAGTCATATTAAGCTTTGTTGGCCGCTGTGGCCTCTTTATCGGCTTTTCTTAAAGCCGCTATGATTTCTTCTATTTCTCCATCTAAAATACGATTAATACTGTGCCAGGAGACATTAATGCGATGATCGGTGACACGATCTTGAGAAACGTTATAGGTACGAATTTTATCGACGCGATTACCGGCCCCGACTTGACTGGCATGAGCGTTGGAGCTGGCAATACGGCGGTCATCTTCTTGTTTGGCGAGTAGACGGGAACGCAGTACTTGAAAAGCTCTTTCTTTATTTTGATGTTGAGATCTTTCAGTCTGAGAACTAACGGTAATGCCAGTAGGTAAATGGACTAAACGAATAGCTGAATAAGTAGTGTTAACGCTTTGTCCGCCGGGACCGCTGGAACAGAAAATATCAATGCGAACGTCGCCTGGTTTTATTTCTAAATCAACTTCTTCCGCTTCTGGCAATACAACAACGGTGGCGGTGGAGGTGTGAACTCGTCCTTGTTTTTCTGTGCTTGGCACTCGTTGGACGCGATGCGTGCCGGCTTCTAATTTTAAGGCACCATAAGCGCCGTCACCTTTTATTTCAAAGACAACTTCTTTAAAGCCACCAATACCGATAACACTAGAATCAATTAAACTCAACTTCCATTTGCGGCGCTCACAGTAACGAGAGTACATACGAAACAAGTCGCCAGCGAATAAAGCGGCTTCATCACCACCGGTACCAGCTCTGATTTCTAAAATAGCGTTTTTTTTATCTTTTGGGTTATCCGGATTGATTTCTTCTTCCAATTCTTCTTTAATTTCTATCGTTCGTTTTTCCAGTTCCAATAATTCTTCTTGTGCCATACTGCGTAACTCCCCATCTTGTTCGGAATTGATAATTTCTTTATTTTGATTAATATTATCTTCAGTTTTTTCCAATTCTAAAATAAGCGTCATCGCCTTTTTTAGGCTGGCGTGTTCTTGGGAAATTTTGATGAGTTCTTTTTGGTCGGCGATTAAGGCTGGATCTATTAATTGTTTTTCCAGGTCGGAAAAACGTTGTTTGATGTCTGCGAACATAGATAATTTTAGTTAAATAAAAATCTAGCAACAAAAAAACAAGCGGTTCATAATCATTTTAGCAGGAATGCCAAATAATTACAGCCGCTTGTTTCTAGTAGCTATTTTTTATTTAATTTTACCTGAGCAATTTTTTTCAAATCTTTAGTCTTAACAACCACTTCTTTCTTAGCGCGAACTTCAGCGCGAGCAGCTCTTTTAACCTTTTTACCCTTTTTACTCTTGGCTACCTCCTCCTGAGCGCTAACCTTGGCGGTAAATTTCTCTACGCGACGAGCAGAATCAACCAATTTTTGCTTACCGGTGTAGAAGGGATGACAGGCTGCACATAGTTCAACTTTAATTTCCGGTTCGGTAGAGCCGGTTAAGAAAGTATTACCACAGACGCAAGTTACCCTGCAATCAGGGTAGTATTTTGGATGAATATTCTCTTTCATATCTGACATTAAAAAAAATTTTATTGATTATTAATAAAATTTCTTGATATTATTTATCTATAATTTATGTTAATATAATGCTATCATAGCTTTTAAATTTACGCAAGCCTGCTATAATATTAGGGAATATTCTGAGAACTTATGACTAAAATAGAAAATATCGCCAAAAACACTTCATATTTAACTTTAGCCCTGATTCTTCAGAAAATTATATCTTTTTCTTACTTTACTCTTTTAGCTCGTTATGTTGGGCCGGCCGCTTTGGGTAAATATTATCTTGCTATTTCTTTTACCACTATTTTTGCCATTTTTATTGACCTTGGTTTTGCTAATGTTTTAACACGGGAGATAGCTAAAGACAAGGAGAGAGCCTCTCGTTGGCTAGGAAATATTTTGAGTTTAAAATTGCCATTAACTATTTTAGTTTTATTGGCTGTTTTTATTTTGATTAATGTTTTGGGCTACGACCCCATGACTAAAGCCTTAGTTTATGTGTCTTGCATTTCTATGGTTTTAGATTCCTTTACGGCCACATTTTTTTCGGCTGTACGCGGTTTTCATAATTTAAAATATGAAAGCATATCTTCTGTTATTTATCAGTTAATAGTATTGATCGTCGGTTATAGTGCCTTGCTTATGGGCGGTGGTTTAGTTTTAGCAATAGGAGCTTTAGCTCTAGCCAGTGTCTATAATTTTATTTATTCCTGGTCGGTAGTGAGACGTAAGCTCCAGGTGAGCGTTCGTTTTCTTTTTGATAAGCCCTTAATAAGAGAAATTTTAGTGATTAGTTGGCCTTTTGCCGCTTATGCTATTTTACAGAGAATTTATACTTATTTAGATTCTGTTTTATTATCGGTCTTAGCGGGAGACATTCAAGTTGGTTTGTACCAGGTAGCTTTTAAAATTATTTTTGCCTTACAGTTTTTACCTTTAGCTTTCACAGCTTCTTTATATCCAGCTTTAAGTGCTTATTGGCATTCCAATCGAGAACAATTGGCAGCATCTTTTGAGCGGGCGATGAATTATTTAATTATTATATCTTTACCAATTATTGTTGGGGCGGTGGTATTAAGCGATAAAATAATTTTATTATTTAAAGAGGGTTATGCCGGAGCAGCTTTACCTCTTAGAATTTCTATTATTTCATTATTTTTTATTTTTTTGAATTTTCCTGTTGGCGCTTTGCTTAACGCTTGTGATGAACAACGTAAGAATACTCGTAACATGGCAATTGTACTGTTTGTGAGCGTAGTTATGAATTTATTTTTAATCCCTCGCTGGCAGGCAGTGGGAGCCAGTATGACAGTCTTAGCTACTAATGCGTTGATGTTTATTCTGGGTATATTGGTAGTGAGAAAAACTATTGCTTATCGCATCGGCAAGAATTTATTAATTTTTGCTAAAGTCTTATTAGCCTCCGTATTGATGGGCTTAGTAATCTGGGCGGGACGCGAATATTTTAATGTTTTTGTTACTACTATTTTAGGAGCTTTACTTTATTTTTTCATTCTCTTCCTGTTGGGTGGTTTTAGTCGTAGCGATATTTTGAGTATTTATCATTCTTTCAGAAAATCTGACACCGGAGCCGTGAAAATTAACACGAATTTATGAAAACACTATTAATTACTTTAGAATACCCACCCTTTAAAGGTGGTATAGCTAGTTATTATTCTAATTTACTTAAATCCTGGCCGCTTAATGAGCCTTTGGAGCTTTTAGATAATAATAAAAATCAACTTATGGCCACGTCAGGTTTTTTTGCTTGGCGGTTCGCTTTTAAGACTATCTGGCAACGTTTACAGAAAAATGATATTAGCTATATTTTAGTTGGTCATATTCTACCTTTAGGCACGGTGACTTTTGTATTGTCTTATTTAAAGTCATTTAAATATGCAGTATTTTTGCACGGCCTTGATTTCAATGCTACTTTAAATTCTCCGCGAAAAAGATTTCTCAGCGCTTTAATTCTACGACGAGCGGACAAAATTATTTGTGCCAATAATTACACAGCTGGTATAGTGGCGGATTTTTATCCGGCCGCTTGTAATAAGATTAAAGTGGTTAATCCTGGAGTGACAGGGCCGGATGATGAGGAGATAAATAAAATTAGTAATACCGTAGATCTAGATAGTCAGTATAATTTGTCAGGTCGCCTTGTTTTATTAAGTGTCGGCCGCTTGGTGCGGCGTAAGGGTGTGGACTATGTGATAAAGTCTATAGCGCAAATGTCCGAGCTAGAGAAAAAAGATTTAGTTTATTTTGTTGCCGGGGCAGGACCTGATGAAAATTATTTAAAATCGTTAGTGGCGACTGAAGATAAAAACAGAATTATTTTTCTGGGGGCGGTGGATGAAAAAGATAAATGGCGCTGGTTAAAAAGAGCGGATATATTTATTATGCCGGCGCGTAATATTAAAGGTGACGTAGAGGGTTTTGGTATTGTCTATTTGGAAGCTAATTTAATGTCTCGTCCTGTTATTGCCGGTAATTCCGGCGGGGTAGGCGACGCGGTACTTGATTCTTATAACGGCCTCTTGGTAGAAGCGGAAAATATTGCTAGTATAAAAGCGGCGATAATTAAACTCGCTGGAGATGCTCAACTCAGAAAAAAATTAGGAGAACAGGGAAGAGAAAGGGCGCTTAAGGAATTTAATTGGCCCGGACAGTCTAAAAAAATAGTTGATATTATTAATACACAGAATTTATGATTTCTATAATTATTCCGGTTTATAATCAGGCTAAGAAATTAGTAAAAACTTTGGAGAGTATTAATGCTCAAAGTTTTAATGATTATGAAGTGATAATCGTTAATGATGGTTCACGTGATAAAGTGGAAGAAATATTTACCGCTTATTTTAAAGATTTACCGACGGAAAATAATTATTTGTTTATTAATCAAAAAAATTTAGGGGCTCCGGCCGCTCGCAATCGGGGTGCGCGCGAAGCTCAGGGTGACTTCTTGTTTTTTTGCGATGCTGATGCGACCCTGGAGCCCACTGCTTTAGAAGAATTATCTGCAGCTCTACAAGCTAATCCTGAGGTAAGTTATGCTTACCCTTCTTTTCATTGGGGGAGAAAATTATTTAAAGTTGGCCCCTTTGATCAAGAGAAATTAATGAGTGGTCCCAGTATTCATACCATGGCCCTTATTCGTCGCAGTGATTTTCCGGTTGGTGGTTGGGATGAAAGTATTAAAAAGTTTCAAGATTGGGATTTATGGTTAACGATGTTGGCAAATGGTAAGTATGGGGTGTGGGTGGATAAAGTTTTATTTAGCGTGACGCCAGGCGGTGTTTATAGTTCCTGGCTGCCGTCTTTTGCTTATAAATTATTGCCGTTTTTGCCGGCAGTGAAGAAGTATCAAGCGGCTTTAAAAGTAATCAAAGACAAGCATGCTTTGGATCAAATCGCCCAATAAACTCTGCTTGCTTATTGTCGCCGCCATTTTATTAATGGTTGGAATAGTTTTTATTACCATTCTTAATTTTTATTCTTTTGATAAAATTTTGCCGACAGCGACTGTTAGTATACAAGAGAAAACCATTAAAGTGGAGTTTGTTACTACTGCGGCGGATATGTATCGTGGCTTGAGTGGTCGTAATTATTTATGTTCGGATTGTGGGATGTTATTTGATTTTCCTAATAGCGGGGAGAGAAAGTTCGTGATGCGGGATATGAAGTTTCCCCTAGATATTGTTTTTATTAGTAATGGTCGGATTATTAAAATTGACGCTAATTTAGTTCCCGCGGGCGATAAACCGGAAATAATTTATAGTAGCGAGGGGGAGGTTAATCAAGTCCTGGAATTAAACGCCGGTTATACTACGCAAAATAATATTAATGTCGGAGACTTTGTTTCTTTTAATCCCTAGTTTATGTTAGCAATAAATTACCGAAAAATATCAATGATTCTTAGTCTATTTTTATTAACGGAAATATTGTCTTATATTGGCTTTGCTTCGTCTATTGCTAATCCTTTTATTTTTGGTTTTTTTGTTTTGACGGCCTTGTTCGTGACTGTTTATAAATTAGAATATGGAATTTTATTAGTTGCGGCGGAGTTATTGATATCTTCTTTCGGTTATTTAATCTATTTAGATTTAAACGGTAGTCGCTTATCTCTGAGAATAATATTATGGCTCATAGTCATGGCGGTGTTCTTTTTCCAGTTTCTATGGCAATTGATTAAAGAACGAAATCAGTCATTTTGTTGGAAAAATCTCAAGGATTTTGTTGCCTGGAAATGGTTTTTTCTCTTAGCCTTTTTTATTTTAATTAGTTTAATAAATGCTATTTTTCGTGGTAATGATTTAATGACTATTTTTGCCGATTTTAATGCTTGGTTATATTTTCTGATGTTACTCCCAGTTATTGCGGTATATAGTCATTCCGGAAATAGTAGTGGCGCCAGTCAGATATTAACTAATAAACAGCCATCAGCCAATTTAGGACTTTTATTAAATATATTTTTTGCTGCCTCGCTTTGGCTTAGCTTAAAAACGCTTTTCCTTTTATTTGTTTTTACTCATAATTTAAGCATTGGTCCGGAAATTTATACTTGGTTGAGACGTACTCTGGTGGGAGAGATGACGCCGACTGCCAGCGGTTGGCCGCGAGTTTTCTTACAGGGACAGATTTATCCGGTGGTAGCTTTTTTGATAATCTTTTGGCGACGCGCTCAAGATTTGCAGTGGAAAGAATTTTTTAAAATTAATAATTGGCCTCTATTTGTCGCTGCGTCTTTATTCCTTAGTAGCGTGTTAATTAGTTTTTCTCGTAGCTTTTGGCTTGGCTTGGCAGTTGTGATGTCACTCAGCTTTATTTTGTTATGGAGTTTAAATTCCTTTAAAAAGATGATGTCGGTAGTCAGCTGGGCGATTCTATCACTCTTAGGGTCTTTCTTGATTATTTATTTAGTGGCCGCTTGGCCTTATTGGAATGTCGGTGGCGGTTCTAATTTTAGGTCTGAATTAGTATCACGAGTTACTGTCAGTGGGGAGGCAGCTCTAGTGTCTCGTTGGTCGCTATTGCCAGTCCTTAGTCAGGCTATCTTAAAAGAACCTTTGTTCGGTCAAGGTTATGGCGCGACTGTCACTTATTTTTCCAGTGACCCGCGAGTACTGGAAAATAATCC
>Ga0172380_10004811_pt1 | contig 16971 bp, 22 predicted proteins | sample Leawe162metaG_FD_119747 | JGI IMG/M metagenome (GOLD analysis project Ga0172380, IMG submission 119747) | Leachate microbial communities from a municipal landfill in Southern Ontario, Canada - Leachate well 162 metaG | ecosystem: Engineered > Solid waste > Landfill > Unclassified | place...
ATTAAGTCAGAATATATCACAGTATCATATATTCGATATGATATCAAATCGGGTCTTTCTTCCTCTACTGTTATTGTAAATATTCCCTTTATAGGAATATTCTTAAAATTCTCAAGAAAATAAGAATCTAAAACATCAAAGTTATCTTCTTTCCACGGTAATAATTTACCTAAGTCATATCTTTCTTTACTAATATATTCAGGGTTAATAAAAAACATTATTCTATATCTCCAGATTAGGTGATTGTATAAACATAGCTTGCATTTCATCATAATAGGGTAGTCTTGTAGGACTCAATGTTACTGTTAATTTTACCCATGAAGGTTGTCCTTCTGGTGTTATAGTAGTAGAATATTCGGGTCTAAATCCTTTTATTAACAGGTTTAATGCTCTAAACCATTGACCTATAGTAAGAATAACTGTACCTTTCATAGGTTTTCTATTAATACCTATGTTATTCCCATATTGAGCCAAATTAACAGGTTGATATCCCCAATGGTACTTTACAGCCACGGGTACTCCCAGTATTGGAGAATTCTCTGGATATATAGCTTGATATAGTTTATTAACTATCTCTGTAGGTTTTATAGTACTATTGGTAGCTATTATATAAAAGCTTAAATTAAATGTAGGAATGTTTGCACCTGTCCACTGTTGTGTAGTGTCCAAGTGATTTAATATCTGAATATCACTACCTAACTTAGCTAACCATTGATTAGCTTTAGTGGCATAATCTCTACCAAATAATTGGTCTGACCAATTAGCATCATTTTGAAAATCAAAAGGTCCCTCAAGGTACCCTAAAATAACAGTATTAGGGTCTGGCTCCCCCCCTGTTTGCTTCGGTAGTATTAGTTTAACCTGTAATCTACCATCATTTATGATTCTATCAAATATATTCATTAATTTATATCTCCATAATCTATATGATGGTTAAGTAACTCATTATCAGACTTTAATTTTCTTGTGGATTTCTCTTTAGTTTGAGAGGGTACTGGAATAAATTGGGTCTGATTTCCTGAAACTCCTCCATTAACATCTTTAGATGAGCCTGTAGGCATAGCTTGAGACTCATTAGCTATATTCATAAAATCAGCGGGATTCTTTACCCACTTATTCTGTCCATTAACATTGTAAGATAATGCTTCTGAAGCGTTCATATTCTTTAATTCTCCTGTTTTCTTATCAGAAGCCAAAACTTTGTATTCACCATTCTTGTCTTGTGTTATATTTTTGATATTATATTTATTTTTAAAATTTTCATAATCTGTGGTATCTACAACACCTCCCTTATTAGCTAAAGCTAATTTAGTTGTGTCTATATTACTAGCATCCTTCATAAATTTCTGTTGTTTATCCCAAATAGTCGTTTCAGATTTTCCTACTGCTTTCTTAAGTACGTCTCCTAGTGTCTGTTCCATAATAGGCTTACTTTTCGAAGAACCTTCTAAAGCTTTGGCAGTTACACTTTCTTTAGTATTTGGGGATTTACTAACAGGGATTGTTTTTTGGTAGTCTGCCATAGCTAACTGAGGGTCTATTGGATTACCCTTACTATCTCTAACCTTGTAGTGAAGTACTGACTGACCTTTTCCGACTCCTCTAACTCTGCCTGTAGTTCCTGTGGCTCCCAATACAGTATCCCCCTGCACTTTAGCCCCTAATTTAACATTAGCCCCCGATAGATGAGAGAAGGATTCTAAAGTTCCATTGGGATTTTTAAGCTTAATGAAATTTCCCGAGAGTTTATCACTTCCGACTTCCGTAACAACTCCTCCCCCTAGTGCAGATTTTACAGGGCTTCCGTAGGGTTGTGCTAAATCCAAAGCCCCATGTATTATAGGTTTACCGTTCTTATCATATCCTCTAACAGCTCCAAAAGTATCTGTTATCTTACCTCCCGTAGGCATACCTTGACTCTTTCTCATATTTTTATAGGCATTTATACCTACACCAACGGCTGCTACTCCAGCAGCTCCTGCTATATATGGCATAATAGGAGCTAATGCAGCTCCCGCAGTAGCTAATTTAGGGATATCTGTCAAGGGATTAAAATTTTTCACGAGTTCTCCAGCACCTTTACCGAGTAACCCAGAACCTGCAAATAGTGCTGGGCTTGCTCCTCTTAGAGCAGGATTATCCGCCATCCCTAGAGCAGCCGTTTTACCTGCCATAACAACACCAAAATCTACCAAATCTGCTGTGGTTCTTTTCAATTCTCTAGCTAAGGCTGAAGTAGCATCCTCGCCCTTACCCTTACCTCCTGAAGTTTCTCCATCCTCTAGATATCCTTCAATTTTAGTGTTACTTCTCTGATTCTCTGTTAGAAGTTTCACAACCTCGTCTAGAGATACATTAGCCTCTTTTAGTTCTACCCCCATTTTTTTATAGGGAGCAAATGATAGTGTTTTAAGCTCTTTTTCATCCTGTGCATAATATTCTATATTTTTATCAAGTTCCATTAAAATACTAATCATTTTCTCGTCATTCAACTTATTTGTCTTCACTGAATTATCTAGAAGACCTTTAAGTTCATTCGTTAAAAATAAGTCTTCTTCAGAGTAATCTCTCAGAAAACTGAACAAATCCATTTTAAAATTATCATTTATCTTTTCATCACTAACTATTTTTTTAAAATTCTTTAAAATCTCTTTTATGGGTATACCTATTTGCTCCTTGTTCTCAGATATAGCTTCCTTCATATCTTGTACAAATTTAGCGAGTTCTCTCTTTTCGTCTATCAATAATCTCTGTCCAGATACATATTTATCTAAAGTTTTTTTAGAACTGCCATTCAGGTCAACCATAAGTTCTATTAACTTTAAAAATCCTTTGTCCTCATTTAAACTAGACTCTCTACCTTTCTTACTAGATACTGTATCTTTATTGTATGAATTTTCTAATAACTTGTAATAAAGCACCATCTGTTTAATAAGTTTATCCAGCTTATCGTTAGTGACCTTCTCTCTCTGCTCCATACCTGAAAACATCTTCATAATCGAAGATGTGAAATCCAAAAATGGATTATCTTTATTAGGTTGTTTAGGGTCATTAATTGCCATGATAATTCTCTCTATTTACTCTTTTCTTTCACTAGGGATTCCCACATGTACATTATTTCAGGATATGATATGTCGTTTAAATCATGAATACTAGCTATATCATTTCTAGCCAAATGATATTTCATTTCTAATATCATCTTCCTGTCTACGAAAGGGTCTTGTTATTTCAGCCTCCGTGTAATTGGCAGGATTAACCATATACTCCAGCTTACATTCATGACACTTGAAGGGCACTTTAGATAGTCCGTGGTACAATAAACCATTTATATATTCTACATTATCCACTTCAGAACCTATTAAACTGAAAATTAAATTATATGCTTCTTCAAATGGAAGATTACTGACATGTTTAGCAAAAACATGTACCACATCAGACATCTTATCCAGCCTAAGTATGTCAATATAATCTCTTATAGTCAGATATTTAAATACCAGATTAATATCTCTTATCTTAATATTAATAGGCATACTTGGTACCTTAGTATCCTCAAATTCCATATCTTTAAGTTCTATAGTTCTAGAATTCATGGTATCACATTGAGGGCAATACGCTTTCATATTAAATAAAGGTGTTCCCAGACTAGCTATCTTTCGCAACCATCCTATATACACCGTGTCATAGAAAGTTAAATCTGATTTTTCCATGCCTGAGACCCTAATACCTTCTAGTATGTATTCATATAATTGAATGGCATCCATATTAGAATTATTTATCTTTTGTAAATCTCCTAAAGTAAATGGCTTGTAATAAATTCTAGTAGCTTCAGGATACTGTAGCTTTTTAGAAGGTAGATTTTTAATCTCAACTTCAGGTAAATACTTATTCTCCATTTAATAGTCTCCCCTATTACCCCAAATAATCTATAACTATAAAATTAACTGTTAATTCCCTTGCTGAAGAATCTCTTGAAGACATATCTATCTTAATATCTCCTTTAGGTATAACTTTATACTTAGTTTCTAAAACTATATCTCTCTCGTAGTTCAATTTGTATATGGATAGGTCTCTGTACAAATCGTCTATATATCCACATACTGTACCATCGTGAATTTGTAATATCCAAGCTCTAAGAGACTTTTCTACCAAACATTCCTCAGTATCGTATAAGGTTACACTTATCTCAGGTATACTTTTACCTGAGGGTATCTTGAAATTACTACACACAGGTAACTTTATGTCCTCTGTTGTAACATCTGGAATATTTTCAGATATAGAACTTGAAGGTAATATATAATTATCTAAGGGACTATTTATACCTCCTTGAATTCTTGCCATAAACAGGTATTTAGCACCCCAAGTAATATCAAAAACGGTATTCAAATCATCTCGAGTAGAGTTTTTAGTTACGTTAGTGGATAGTATGGTTTTTATCTCATGGGTAACATCGGAAAGTCCTTGCGAAGATGCTATCTTCCCAAGGCTATTATTAGCTTGACTTATCCTAGACATATCCAGTTTTAGTGGTCTAGGAGCATATTTGTTATCTACCATAACTTAAATCCTACCTCATCCCTATATATAATATAAATTATGGGGTAGCTATAAAAACTTAAGTTAAGCTCTATATATTGCTAGTATCCTTTCTATTGAAGGGTCACTTTTTGCCAACGCATTTGCTTCTACTACACAAGTTGCGTATACAAATTTAATAGATTGAGCAAAACCTTTTATCTTACAGTCTATTCTATATCTGTGATAGTTACTTCCGTAGTCGTTAGTATTTTCAGTAAATGGCACGGGTCTTAAAACCGTGTATCCTCCTGAAGGTATTCTTGTGGAGATATATGACATTATGTAAGAAAATAATAGAAATCCCAACACTAAAAATAAGTATGGATTGAAACAAGCTATGAATATAAATATAAAAATAAAATAAATCTTATACATATTTGTATCCTTTCTTAATCTCATATCCTTATAATAACATGAGAGAGAGTTTTTGTAAACTCTCTCATACTGTTATGTTAATATTTGTTACGTTATATAAATTTTTCAAACTTCCAATTACCTGAATTATATAATGAATGAATACCATTTTCTTCCAGTATTTCATCTGCTGTTTTATCCTTTGAGTAAGTTTCAGGGAATAACTCTTTTAATTTATGTTTTTGAAAAGTCTCTCTGCTAAATGTTTTATTAAAGGTAGTATATGACAGGGAGCACCCTGTGTCTTTTATAAAAGTAAACCCGTTTTTATAATAAACTGAATCTTTATAATTTGGAGTCCAATCTCTATCACAATATGTTATAATTTTATTATAACCTAATTCTTTTATTTTTATCATGGAGTGTCTGAGTAATCTAGAGAAACCTCCCACACAAGAAGAATTTAATTTGGTAGCGAATCTGGCTATCTCTATACCTTCTTTGTGTTTTCTGAAAGAAATACAACTCACCAATTCATCTTCTTGATATAAACCTAATGCAAAGGATGATTTTACATCTCCATGCAGATGGTTAGCATCAAAGAATAGTTTTCTTTCTTTATAAGTAACTTCTTTTATTTTAAGTTTCCGTGCATAATATCTATTCTCAGATTTACCTAAAATAGATTTAACCATAGATTTAACTATCTCTTCGTTATCATGCTCCCATATATGGTATAATTTGACTCCTTTAGATAATGCTAATTCTGTCTTATCCCTATGATATTTATTTTTTTTAAATAGAGAACTATGCCAATAGCAACCATTGTACTCAAATCCTATATTTAATTCAGGGAGAAAGATATCTATCTCATACGGAGATACAACTTTCCTGCTATTTAAGATAGTAGGATACTCCGTAAATAATTTAGATACTATGACTTCCTTCCTAGATATAATACCTTCCCTAGGATAGCATTTAGGACAAATGATACTGCCATTATTAAAAGTATCTGTGAAAATATTCCCGCAGTCTTTATGTCTAAAATAATATTTTCTCCAACTGTCATAGTGTCCTTCTGTATCAGTATTTTTAATACCCGTAAATTTATCTAACAACTCGTAATTATGACTTTTGAGGTACTTCTTTTCCCATCTTAGAAGAGTATTACCAAACCTAACCCCTTTTATTTTATTTATTATATCTTTGTCTTGGAAAGCATACCTATGTCCGTATCTAGACAAACAAGTATTCTCGCATTTTTGTTTTATATCTACACATTGAAGGGCATACTCTTTACCAAATCTCTTTAAACAGGAATCTTTCATCTTCTTTCTAACTTTTTCAGAACTTGCGGGAGCCTTACCCCCATATCTAACATTGTTAGTTTCTACTCTTTTACTTTTATTACAATAATTATCCCTGCCAAATTTGTCAATGCAGGTTTTTATGAATTTTTCTCTATTGTTATAATTTTTATCCCCGTACCTACTAAGACAAGTATCTTTTATATTCTCTCTAATTTCCTTAGATTTAAAATTATGGTCTACTCCGTAAGTTTCTAACAGGGTCTTTTTAATTTTATTCTTAACTTCTTCAATTTTAAAGACACAATCTACCCCATATTTATTTGTTAAATTTTCTTTAGTTCTAGCATCTCTCTTTCTATACATCTCTTCTTTAGAAACCATTAGAAATGAGAAAATATCAAATAAATACTTCTTTAACGTCTCATTGTAGATACCTAATTCTCTAGCAAGCTCCTTGATACTTCCTAATTTTAAGTACCTCTGGTACACAGGCAACCATTCATCTCTATTAGTCTTACTTATCCACCCCTCACTAGTCTTGATATGGGTATTCCTATTAAACATAATATCTCCCTACGTAATTAGAGTAACTTTTCAGCTACTCTAATTATAGTATATATATATCTAAATGTCAAGTTATACCTTTTGTCCATCAGCTAGAAAATAATCGAACCTGATAGTAACCTCTGGAGATATAGTTTGGTTTGCATCCCCTGCTGGACTTCCTATGGTGTGGGATTGCATCCAACAATTTTTTAAAGTATATTCAAATATCTTAGCATTCTCACTAGCTAAAGGTCTTAGAACTATGGTAGGACAGACGTATTCTGATTTTTTCTTCTGTGTTCCTGTACCTGGTTTCCAAAGCAATTCGCCCCAATCTCTTATAAATCTCTCGATGATACCGTTGTCGCTTTCAACAAATGTCAATGTTATAGGGTCATAGGTTCTAATACCCGCCTGATAAACTTTATGTCCGTGGATACCTACCTCAATTTCGTCATTAGAGAACTTAGGATACTCAGCAGATATAGCACGAGCATTCAGAGAATCACTGGAGTAACTTCCAGCATTAGCTAAACCGCTTGGAAGAGCGGGGAAAATTACCTCCCATCTATACAAAACGGCATAATCTTGATTATTTATTATTTGAGTTATATCTGGTCTAGTCATTCTAACAAACTCCTTATTAATATTATCCTAATAGATTTTGAGCTAGATTTAAATCAAATCCAGTTCTAGTTACAACTACTGAAAGTTGTACAAATTCTGCCGTTTTAGTTGGTTGAACAAATAACCATACGTTCATTAAGTTATTGTCTATATCATTAGAGGTATTATTGGATTCATCACAGATTACTCTATAGTCGTAAACACCTTTTCTTGATTTTATGTTATCCATATAGGAGTCCATATTAGTTTTTATTAACAACCTAGTAAAATCATCATTGAACTCAAATAAATAATCTTCCAACATATTTGCAATTGCGGGTTCTATAGTTACGAGAAGTAATCTAACATTCAATCTATCTAATGCAGAAGGTCTAGAAGACAATGTTTTTTGACCCCATATAGCAATACCCTTACCTACTGAAAATTTAACTGGGTTAATTCCAGAATCATAGAGTAAATCCATCTCACCTTCAGTAAATCTTCTCTTGGTATCTAATACATTTATAGTCCCTCGTTTAAAACCTGCTGGAGCAAACCATATTTCGTAGTTAGAAGAGGTATCTGATATCGCTGCTGCTGCATAACCATCAGGAGATACAAAGATATCTCTATCATTAAATCTGTCTCTTATCTTAACATGTGGTGTATACAGTGCAGAATAAGAAGAGTTCAGATTTAGTGTTGTTTTTCTATAAGTTACTAGGTCTGTCATATAGCTAGTAGCATCTTCACTAGCGTACGGTGTTGACAATATACCAACGCAGTCTTTTCTACTTTGACATAGAGAATCAATAGCTATCTGGTACGCTGGGGTAGTCCAACCTCCATCCATAATAACAGTCAAAGGTATTTCTGACCTATTATTTAAGGTATTTAGAGCATTAATCATATTAGTGTCTGTAACTGTAGAACCATTTGTAGCTCCTGAGAGAGTTAACACTGATGATTGTTCTATCATGGTGGAAGTAGCTATATTCGCTGTATTATCTACGGCTCTGATATAGCTGGAACTTTTTAATACATCTTCAACGTAGATATTTTTACTATAACCATCTTTAGCGTTAATATCTCTAGAACATGTATGTGTTTCTAAGAGTTCTCCTGTTGATATCTTATAAACTTGAATTTGAAAAGCATTAGGTTCTTTAACTACATCTGGACTACTCGCATAAGTAAACAATTTTATACCAATATCATTAGCCCAAGAACCTTGATTAGCTCCTGTTATCAACAATAAATCTTCTGGGTTAAAAGAGTATGCTTCAGGGTCTGCTAAACTAACATTTAAAGAACTATTAGCGTTAGCTACTGAAACATCCACATGAATACTGCCATCTACTGTGTCACTCGTGACAGTTTCAACTACAACTATCTCAGTATTACCAGATACTAGCGTAGCACTCACAACAGTGTAAGTACCATCATTATCTGTAGAACCCTGTACGCTGAATTCACCACCCACTGAAAAAGAGGCTGTTTTATCTGTTGCCAATGTGAATGTTTTTGTCAGATGGTCAACATCTGTTATATTTCCAACTAGTGTGTCAACCAGAGTAGTTCCTACTTTTTTTATTAATAGTCCACCATACGTAGAACTATTATCGGCTCTAACAACCCATAATTTATTAGCTTTGGACAAGTAAGCTAAAGCTGAATAGAAAGCCATGTTGTATCCGACTTCTACTCTCTGATTTGGTGTAAAATAGTTCAACAATTCTGTATCCGATGTTATAAATATCGGTTTGTTTATTTCACCCTTTGGTGCTGGTATGACTACAGATGCATAAGTTCCTAACGTACTAGGAACTCTTGTTGAAATATCTACTTCTTTTATGTTTATTTTAGGACTGGACATTCTTATTCTCTCCTATATAGAATTATATTAATCTTTGTACTTTTAGCATGGGGTGTAATTTTTCTTCAATATCTGAAAATAACTCTACAAAAAAACTTTCTCTAGGAGATACTATTTTTTCTTCCCCTTTAATTTTCACACTTATGGGAAAATCAGCTCTGGAAACTATCTTTGCTTCAAACATTCTATTATAACTCCTAATTAATACTTTAATCCTATTTATAATATAAACTATCAACCATCTATATTTATTTCATCATACGGTAAAGTCATGCTCATATTCTCTACTATGTCTGTGGATTTAACTTTCAAACTAATATGCCTTATTAGTTTCGAGTTAGCCATGCCTGACAGACCTCCTGAAGCATTTTCTTTTTTTATAACAGGATATTCTAAGTTAAAGGATGTAACTAAAAAAGTTAATTCTCCTCTAGTTTGGTCATTATAATTTTCAAATTGATTTGATTCTATATCTTTTAAAAATATTGTAGCAGGTATTTGTACTATTGCGTTTTGCTTTACGGTAGAGCCTCCTACCACATTAGAGTTAATAGTCTCTTGAACTGTAATCTCCGTGGTATCTAATACTACAGAAGAACTTACAACCGTATAAGTACCGTTATTTCCTACTGAATCCAAAACAAGTACTGAATCTTCGGCTTCCAAACTAAAAGCACCGTTGATGGTAAATTTCTTACTAGCTTGGTCAATTCCCAAGATAACTCCTAAATCTAAATAATCCGTTGGAACTTCATAGGTAGTTTGATAACTTTTTGTCCTATCAAAAGCAACCAAGAAATATTCTTCAAATTCCATTAAATACGAGGGGTCATTAGATATCCAACAAATATTAGTTTGTGCTTGAACATTCTTAACAGTGTATAAATCTGCCACTCCCGCTGATGTATTCTTGTGAGAGGCTTTAAACTGTCTAGGCTGGGTAGGAGTTGCGTTTAAAACACCTCTATTATACATAGCAAATATGAAAGGCTCCCCTCTATCCTCATATATGAATTGTGCAAGTCTCTTGTATACTTTATCCTCAAAGCTAAAGTTAATGTTGTAGAAATAATGCTTATTACCTATATCTGGAAAACTTAAAAAGTTAAATCCAGAATTTAATTTCATATCATTTAAAAATCTCTGCACTGCAAATTTGTAAAACATCATACCCTCTATGTTAGCGGACGTAAATATTGTTTAATTAATATAGTGCTATGATTTCCTGTTATAACACCATTAGCATCTGTGGCTAAAGCCCCCGTAACAACTTTATCAATTTCTGTTTGAAACGACATTTTAGCTCCCCCTAGAAAAGCATCTATCCTAGCTCTTGGAGGTATTCTTTTCTGCTCATGGGTTACTATGTAGGGTCTGTCATCTCCAAAGAAACTCTCAAACTGAGTTAAACTCCCCCTCATAGCATCTGGTTTTATAAAATTTACTATTAGTATATTTCTATTTGAAAAATCTGGAGTACCCTTATATTTAACCTTACCGTAGTCATCAAACATGTCATCTAGCTTATCTGGGAGATACACATTGCAAGGTAAACCAAACAAGTCCTCATATATATCTAGAATATCAGGTGTCAAATCTGTAAAAATCTGGAGTAAATCTGTAAGAATCATAATATCTCCTCAACCTAAATATAATATAAAACAAAAATGGGATAGGTTCTCTCGAACTATCCCTTAGTAACTATAATATAAAATTTTACTTTTTAGCTGAATTTCTATTCTTCTTATCTTTTAAGTAATCCTGTAGTTCCTTATCATGTTCTTCTCTCTCAAAATTATTTTCATCTTCTTCTGCCTCTTCCTCGTCTTCGTAAGAATCAGAAACTTCCTTTCCCTTACTGTATAATCTATATTCTTCATCATCAACTACACATTCGTGTTTCTTTCTTCTTCTAGATGATTTGGTCTTCTTTGAAGCTCCTGCACCACTTAGATTATAGTTTTGACCTCTTGCGTCAACAACACTTAGCGGAAGTTTAGGCAGTGCTCCTAAATCAGCCACAGTTCCATCTTCCTGCATTTGGGGTCTTCCAACGGAGATAGCTTGGATTAAATGTTCTTTTACTTCCTTAGCTCTTTTAACAATATCACTTGACTCCTCGTCAGATAGATTCTCGTCTCTTATGATAGTATCAATTATACCTAAAGAGTTATGTAAACCATCTATGGCATTCTGTAAAAGATATTCCTGTCTATCATAGTTTCCTTCCAGTATATTTTTTATTTTTTTAAATGACATGTTTCTATCTCTCCATTATTAAGGGTATATTATAAGTTTTTAACTTATCTACAAAGCTATTAAAATTCTCTGGGTCTTCTATAAAATCCTTTAGAGGTTTATACAAATTGTCATCGTGTATAGCCTTGTAATAATGTTCACTGGGTGCTACTAAAATTCCTTTAACAAGAGATTTAATGTCTATAACTCCCTGAGTATCCCCTATCTTTATTCTTTCCTCCGACTCCGAGGAACCATTAGGTTTTCTAGAGGAAATTTTATGCTTATCATAATAATAATCGTAGGGAGTTATAGTGTATCTATCTGATAACTTATCCCCATCTATTACAAGAGCGACCACGGGTATAAAAGCCAAGTGAGCATCTTTATAGAAATTCTTATTTCTCGTGAAAGATATAAAACCATTTCTATCGCTTATTAATTTCTGAGAATCCAATATAAGAAATATAGACATTGGGTCAGTGAAGTGATATAATGTGCCTACTTGCTTTCTCTCTCCCAGAGTACGACATAGCTTGGATATTCTATTAAACATCTTAGAGATAATCATCCTCTTCTTCAAAAGGGTACTCTTCAGCTTCTTCAAAATGAATACAGCCAAAATTCATACCAACTTTTATATTTGACCTATCTGCAAATACTCCCTCAGAATCAACATCCCTCTCATCGTGGATATTAACATCCTCATTGGTGCATTCACCTAGGTATCTACCTTCTTCAGATTCTTGATAATGCTTACAATTATGACAACGTACCGCCATTTCATCTTCTCCTTAAATCTTAATCTTCTGGTCTAAATTTCAATTTCAATTTGTCCATTAAAGCATCTGCTTTTTTAGATATTTCAGGTTCTTCGTTTTTGTCCCAAACCTTGATGTTATTCAACGCTCTAATAACTTTAGCGTAACCCTTTTTATCTACTAAGTCTACATAATGCTTAAATGGAACTTGCCAAAAATTTTTGTCTTCTGGTATCTCCAGTAAATCACTATGTTTAACTTTTATTTTAACTTTTGCTTTCTCGTCTAATTTTAAAGAATCAAGTAATTGGCTAATTCTTCCAAAACGTGTATCTTCCATCTTCTCTTCCTCTTTATCTTCGTTATTTTCATTATCTCCGCCCTTATCCTCATCAGTTAATTGATTCCACCTTCTATTAACATAATCATCATCGAAGAAAGGTATTACAAATTTTACTCCCTTATATGAGGAATAATTCTCCTCGGCATCATCTCTAAATACAAAGGTTCTTCTTATTTGAGTACTATTATATTCACCCTTGTCATCAACTTCCATATAGTGGAATATCATATTATCCTCGATACCTTTTCCATATATAAAGGATAACTGACCAAACTCCTTAGCAATATCTTCTAACTCAGCTAATGATATACCCGTGATAAGATAAGAATTCTCAAGTACCCCCTCAAAATTTCCTTGTAGTGGATATACTTTTGCTTTTGGATTAGACCTTAATTTTTTTAAAAGTGATTCATTCCTCTTATTATTTACAGAGTCGGGTAATCTTTTGCCCATACTATTTTCCGCAGTTATGATACCTATGCTAAGGTTTACTCCTGTTTTACCTCTGAGAACTTTCTCTAGTCCTGAAAAAATATTTCTTTGTTCTGACGACAACATGTTAAACCCTCTAATTTAGTTTTCTAAATATAATATAAATATCAAGACTTTATTTTTCTTAGTTGGAATTTCTTATCATTTATTAAGCTATAAATACTAACATTAGGGTTGCCACAACCGCATGAGGATTGTCCTTCCCCCAGAGGTGTATAATTAGATAATAATTTTATATCTCCACATGAATTACATTCTACAATAGAATAATTACCCATAATTAATTCTCCTTAAAATATGACACCCACACAAATATAATATCAAAAAGAGAGCTATATTACAAGCTCTCTTTTCTAATTTGTTAAGTTATTGTTACTCTTCTGAACCTCTAAAGACTTCACAAATTTCCCAATCCATATTACTAATACTACAACCTGTTCTAGTCTTACCACATATAGCGTTAGCCTCTTTATGTGGACATTTTAGTACAGAACCAAGACTGAATCCACAAGAGTCACAAGTATCCTCTCCTAGCGTAGTTTCTCCACAGTTCGGACAAAAAGATTGAAGTTCCTTCGACATAATAATATCCTTAAATTATAAAGCTAACCCACTAGACTGTAACATCTGTGCCATCTGACTTGTATGTTTACATAATCCCATTATATTTTGGGGATTCCTTGGAGGGTAAGTTTTAGTCTTCCTAATATATGGTTTAGCTCTACCCCCAAATTGAATGCCGTTAATAAAATTAGCCCACGAAAAACAAAAATAATAATCAGAGCAAGAACATCTTATCAACACAGGCTGAGTTTTCATATCAAATTTTTTAATCCAGTATATTTTGTTTTGGTAGTTTATTTTAAAATGGGTTGCTGAACTGTAATTCTGTTCTGCATTGACCACTCCACCAAAAGTTTTTTTAATAGGAACTCTTAAGGCATTCGGATTATTAGAATCAGTATCCTCTGGATTTTCCTGAACTGGTTCTGGTACTATACTTTCGGGTCTCTCTTCAATTATCTCACAGTTCATAAATAAAATATTTGAGGAGTGTACCGTTTTTTCAGTTAATCCCCAAAAAGATGCAGAAATCAAAACTGTCTTAGTTCCCAGAAAAGGCACTATTTGATTTATCTGCCTCTTAGGACTATTCGAGTAATTTCTTCTCCAAGGATTAAATCTGGTAGCACTAAGCCATATCTGTTCTAAAGTTAATCTAGCCATACAAATCTCTCATATTGTTGTAATTATTATAACATGATTTAATATTTAAGTCAATAGGTCATCAACTTCTTGTTTACCCTTCTCGTCTGTTTCAGTTGACCCTAAACCTAGGATACTCAAAAGTTCTCTTAATTCACCTGCATGTACTTTCTCTTCTTCTGCTATATCTAATAGAACTCTCTTAACTTGTTCGTTATCTGAGGATACTGCAAATTCTTCATATTTCCTTACAGCATTTTGTTCGTCTGCTAGTAGTTCCCTAATGTTTCTTTCGTCTGGGCTAGTGTCTTCGTTCATGACCCCTAAAACTTTTTTAATTTTTCTAAAACACATTATATCAAATCCTCATATGTTATGCTACCATCTGTTATTTTTAACTTGGGTACTTTTTTAATTGTGGGGTTATCTTCTCTGTCTCCTATACTTAGATAAAAATTATTCTCATCTTCTCTAGATATGGAGATATTAATGCCTTTATTCTCTGCCCTCTTGATTAAATTATCTAATATATAGTGCGGGGTATCTTTAGAATATCTATCAAATACGTCCAATTCTTCTGGACTTAACAGGTGTTCTACTAAATCTATAATCTTTTTCATCATACTTTTAACTCCCATAAATCAATTAAATACTCTGTCATAAAACTAGCCTCGTCCTCAGTAGACATATTTTCAAGCCAATTAGAGGGTACAGGGAACACTCTAGGATTCTTCTTAGTATCTAATATAGGTCTTCTAGATGGGAGTAAGAATAACTGAGCTAGATACATGCTAGGAGTTCTAACTTTGCTAGTAACTTGTAACAAGTATCCTTTTTTCTGAAAAGTTGGTACTAGTAATCTATTAGTTCTATCAATAACATCATAAGTTACTGGTATCTTCGGAAGCTCCCTATAATAAAGCTTATTTCCGTAATACCAATTTTTTATGTCAGATACATCTCTCTCGTGAATCTTATCCATGAATTTCTTAGTTATAGTATCTCCTATCTTATCCGAAAAAGCACTTACTATAGGTAATGGGACTGCTCTGAGGAATCCTGTAGCTAACCCACCAAGTACGTCAGCGACTTCCTGCCCTACGGTAGAAGCCACACCCTTTCCCACATCGGCTAACAATCCTACTAGAGGATTTTGTTCGTTTACATTATTACTTAATTTTATTATTTTACTAAACATATTATCACTCAAATTCTATATCAGTAACTATAGGTTTTATTAACTTATAAAAATGTGTAGATTTAAATAAATCTATTATTTCCTCTGAGGGCTTAAATGCTCTATTTCCTACTGGATAATTTAAAAAATCCAATAACATGTATTTATAGAACCATAAGTAACCATCATATGTTATACCACCACATACATAATTACTGCTATAAGATATATTAAACTCCTTAATTATGTCTCCGTGAATCCATTCATTGGCATCTGCCACGTACCAGTTGTTGGGGGTAAAAACAAATCTAATGTCTTCTTGACCATCATTTCTCCAGTTAGAATATATCTTACTATTTTTTACAGAGTTGACTAGAAGCTTTCTTATTTCAGGTAGTGAAGGATTCATTAGAGGTTTAGTCTCTCTAACAACAGCTTCCTCTATAGTCTCTGTGTCTTTTATGTATTCTCCATTTATGTAATAAGTATACCCTTTAACTATAGCTCCTGATGGGTATCTGATAGATTCTAGTTTTACTAAAGGTGACAAGTATTTTTTAGTCTGTGCTATAATTTTATCAGGGTCTTTGAAACCATTATTATGGGGGTCATAATTAATAATTTTCTGTTCACTATCAAGACTCCCCGATACTATACCCCTTACCCCTAATTTCAATAATTTCATTATATCTCTATGTAGGGCAAGACTGCCATTCCATATATACAGGGTACCCGTATTTGTATCTATTATAAAACGAATAAAGTAGTGGGTCAAATCTCTGAAATCCCCACTCTTTACCCCACTTTTAATAAATTCTCTAAATTCTGAAGAATTCGGGTTCTTGTAAATATCAACTTCCTTATCCAATCTGTGGTAGGACTTAACAGAAGTTAAATATTCCTCAGTACATATTTTTAATATCTTACTGAACATTTTAATTATCCTTCATTCCTATACGCATTATAACATTTAAGAATTAACTTAGCCGTTTTAGATTTCCTAAAATACCCCAACTCCTCAGAATCCTCATCATCTTTCGAATCCAAAAATTCCCCCGATTTGAAATCGAACATCCCTTTAAAATAATCATCCTCGTAGTAGTCATTAAAGTCTATCAATTTAGAGTCCTTAAGGATATCTTCATGGGTTGCTAAACTGCCATCCCAAATATACGTATCCTCCTCAGTGACAGCATTCCATAAAAATCTAATATATGAAAATTCAGTATTAAAAAGTTTAACTATTTCTGCTCTGTCTGGATTGTGGTATATGGGTACTTCTCTATTATACTCAGGTATGACTACAGTCTCAAAATATTTTTCACTAACCCCAACTAGCTTTCTTCTCAATAAATTATCATGAAAATCTTTATCTAGGACATTCATAATCTTACTATTTTCCACCTCAGGATAAAGTTTTTCAGGAGTTTTAACTTTAAAAAATTCTATGTACCTTGTGTTGTAGTAACTACCCTTAACTCTATAAC
>Ga0172380_10004812_pt1 | contig 16969 bp, 37 predicted proteins | sample Leawe162metaG_FD_119747 | JGI IMG/M metagenome (GOLD analysis project Ga0172380, IMG submission 119747) | Leachate microbial communities from a municipal landfill in Southern Ontario, Canada - Leachate well 162 metaG | ecosystem: Engineered > Solid waste > Landfill > Unclassified | place...
CTGTTGCATTAAAAAGAATCGCACCATCGAATCGCAACAGCCAAACTCTTTAGCGATACTCCCCAGTGTGCCGCCGCTTCGGAATAAGGAAAGTATCCGGTCTTTGTCGAGGAGAAGCGATGATGGATGAAAATTACTCATTTGCATTCCCTGATATATTTCATTGGCTTAGTAAATCGAAACGACGGGAACACTTTTTTTAATTCCCTTGCCTGCAACTTTGACCGCCGAACAAACATATTGCCATTTTCGCGCACGACCACCCAAAGAATATCTGAAACGTGAAACGAACCCCTTGTTTTGCTTTTGCTCATCTCCCTTAATTCCATAATCCCGCCCGCCTTTAGAGGAAATAAATCCGCATTGGCTTCGATGTGGCCGGTTATGGGGGCAGAAAGCGAACAGTGCGTTGCTCGCCAACAGCCATCATCGACGCAATAAACTGGCCGCTCATAGCCAATCCAAAAAGTATATTCAGGCGAACAGCCCTCCCTAGTTAGATAGAAACGCAATTTCTTTTTAGTTTTCCGGCTCATTTCCCCTCCTGCGGCTTCTGTTTTAATAAGGCAGCCAAGCTCTCTTTTGCTTTTGCGAGGACTCCTTGAACAACATTTAAGCTCTCGATGTTTTTGAATTTCAAATATACTTCGCCGCGACACGGTAAATGCCTTTTTTCTTCATCCTGTATTTCTGGAATCGGCTCGCCTATTTTGTGTTTCTCTCCACCAGCATACTCAAAAACTACGCCCGCCCCGTCTTTGTCGCGAAAAGAAGATACGGCAATTCTGCCTTCGCCAAATTCTATTTGCAATGGGTTTGGGTAGAAATCCTGATAACGCGCAATTTTGCCCTTTAATACTTGCGCGATAGGTCTCATTGCTTGATCGTTCTCGTTTTCCGCCACAACATTTCTCATCGCAACTAATTCTGTGTTTAGAAATTCTGCCAGTTTCTCAATCTTTTCGTTGGCGGCATCCAACTTGTCTTGTAGCTTTTGTCGCTCGGCCAATTCGTATTCAGCGTTACTCTTGATAACTATTTCAAGGTTAGCTTTCTCCACTTTCAGGATTTCTATGGAATCACGTTTGGCTATTAACTGGCCGTCCTTTTCAACCACCTCAGCTTCAAGGGCAAAAAGGAGGACAAGGGCTTCATTAAGCAATATCTTTTCGTGTCTTTCGTTAGGATGAACATTTAAGCTATTTGCTTCTATTATCTTCTCTCTAATTTCCCGAATTTTGCTGGTCATTTTTGGGACTCCTCTTTAGTAAATAATTTAATTACTACCATAGAAACACCAGATATTATTGTATAACTTGAGAATGTTGTTGGTTCTTTGAAGTAAGTCTGCATAATCATAACAACGGTTCCTGCTACAATTCCTAATACTATACATAGCCAATTAGGTATCATTTTTTCCTTTTCCTTCCTTCGCCAACCCTAATGCGTAGAGGACGGCGATTATCCAGTGTTTGGGCTTGGCTCTATCGTTAAACCAAGAATCGGCGGCAATTAACATCTGGCTAAAAAATGCTTGATGTTTTACCGCCGCATTACCTGCGAACACACAACAAGTTTTCCATACTTCTATTTTTGCCCTATCAAACAGAGATATTCCCTGTTCATCTAAAGGCAACTTGCACGCCTTATCCCTCAACTCAAACGCCAAATCCCCAAGCGAGCCAGTGAAGGTGTCGGGGATGGGGCAAGGATTATCCATCTCTGGCGTATATTTTTCCCCATCCCAAACAGTTTTTTTACATTTTATACACACCTCTGCACCCGGAAACAATCTATGTCTCCACGGCTTCGGCATTACCACTTCGTATTCAGAAATTGCTTTCCTGAACGCCTGTTCGTCGCCGATTAGCGGGATAAGGTCTAATACGGATTTAGGTTTCATTTTTAGAACTCCTTAATGGCTTCCGGCCATTACTTCTTTCGCTGTTATGCAACCGCAATTTGGACAACAAAGCATATCACATCTACTTTCGCCTTTTGGCTTCATCTTCACCTCTTCGTAGCCACAATTTCTACAAATCAGCTTGATTCTGTAAGTTTCCTTTTTGCTCATTTTCCTTCCGCCTTTCTAATCTCTGCTTCGACAGCTTTTGGTGTCTGAATAGCTCGCCAACTTGTAGTCATCTTGTGGCCGTCAAAAAACTCCACAGCAATTGTTCCCTTCGTCCCTTTCGCTAATACGCGACATCTTTTGCCTTTATATTTCGCCCGTATCGGATTGTTGCCCCATACAAATACAAAAGGAAACTTGCCGCGCTGTTGTAAAATAAAAACCATTATTCTTTCTCCTCAAACAAATCGTCAACGTTTAGATATTCAGCCCGAACAATATCGGCGCATTGCTTGAAAATTTTTGCTCTCTCGTAGGCGGCGGCGGAGGCGGCGGCGGCGTAGGCGGCGGCGGCGTAGGCGGCGGCGGCGTAGGCGGCGGCGGAGGCGGCGGAGGCGGCGGCGGCGGCGGCGGCGGCGGCGGCGGAGGCGGCGGAGGCGGCGGCGGCGGAGGCGGCGGCGGCGGAGTCGGCGGAGGCGGAGTCTAATTCTTCTCGCGTCGCTTGCCCTAACCCAAAACGCTCTGCCGCTTCTACCGCCTTTTTGGAGCGTTCGTCTTTCATTAAGTGAATAACCAGCTTAGCGCATCTCGCCTTAACAAGTGTCAGCTTACGCAAGGCGACTTCGTCGCTTCTTTGAATCGTTCGGCCTATGAGCCACAACATCCAATCGCCGCGTTCACAGGCAAGCCACAACTCCTCCGACGTTTTGAAGTTGTGCGCATCTTTTACCGCCTCTTCGCACGCGCCTAATTTTTTAATTGCTCGAATGTAACTATTTTTTTCCATTATTCTATCTCCTCAAAATTATCGCACGTTTCAGCCCTATCATCTTTTCTGCCAAGCGGTTCGTCATATAAGTCGCACCAAGTGCAATCAGGGCTATGGTTTTTGCAGAGCGAACAGTTTTTCATTTGAATAGCTCCTTTTTCTCGTTGGTCAATAAAACTTCGGTCATACAAACAACGCTTTCTGGCCTTGCCGCTGTTCCTCTACGGTTACACCTGTTTCGGCCTCTTGAAGTTTCAGATTTGCTATGTCGTCGATGTATTCCTGCTTGCCCTCGATGAGAATGTAATCGCGTTTCAATTTAACGGCCACCGCGCCCGTAGTGCCCGTCCCGCCGAAGGGGTCAAGGATTACGCCGGGGCGAAAACCAGCAGAGCAAGAACAGCAGGAATAGTCAATAATCGACTGCTCATAATTATCGTGAGTCATATCTTTCGCTTGCGTTCTTGACAACGTTCCTTGTTCTTCGTCTTTGCTGTGGTCAGCCCAACTGCCATGCACTGTACTGCCGCCTGTTTTTTTATAAATTGGCATCCTCGGCTTGCCACACTTGACGCATATCTCTTTCGGGCATCCGGCTTTTATGCAGGGTTCGACCAACGCCGTCGGATATGCCGCATAATGTTTTTCTTTGGATGGTTCGGGATTTATGGCCCAGACGTTTCTTAAAATTCTTTTGGTCCCGCCGCCGGACCCGAGTCGAGGCCGTGTGTATATCCCACAAAATTTGTAATCTTTTTGAGATTGGCCGTTATATATCTCGCTTGCTTTTTGATTATATTGTGTCTGATTGCCTTGCCCCATTCGCGGGCGGGCCTCGTTTGTCTCCGTGGCGCCCTCATATTGTTGCTCAAAATAATAATCGCCCGTTTTTGTGAAAAAGTAAAGCGGCTCAAAGCCATTCTTATTGAAGCGGTCTTTTGCTGAATCGGGCATACAACTGCCGGCATAGGTATCACAAAACGATATACCCTTCACCCAAATGATTTTTTGTCTCAATATCCACGGTTCGCGTTTTTTTAATCCATCCGCAGGTTCAAAAAATGACAATAAATCCTTTGGGATTTCCGATATATCATATTCTCGCATTGATTTCCTCGTGAGGGCATTTACCATAAAATCCCTTGGCGCAGTTACAATTAAAACACAACACTTGATACCCTTTGGGAAATTTTTTCGCTACAAGATATTCGCCGACCGTCCTGTATCTGCTTTTTATTTTCTTGCGGTGCTTATTGCCACCCCCCTTAATATGGTCTAATGCTAAGAATTGACGTATCTTTTCTCCACAGCAAGCGCACTTTGGAGGATTCCCGCCATAGTGTTCAATGGCAGCATCACGACATTTGTGATATTTCTCTCTGCTCCAACTCATACGTCGCTCCCTTTCTTTTGGGTTATATTTGTTTTTCCAATAATACTTGCTGGTATAAGCACGAGTCTTGATTCGATTGTGTTTTCGCCATTTGCGCATACGTTTACGGTATCGCTCTAAATGGGACAACCGCCATCGTTTGGCGTATTCCCTACTATATTCCTTCGCTTTTATTGGGTCTTTATATGGCATATAGCAACCGCGTTTGTGCCTTACAATATACCCCGCTTAAACATTTCTGTCAATACATATTCTTTTTCTTTTTCAGTCAAATCTTTTCGCAATACATATTTGTTATGTCGTTCCATCATCCTTAACATAAATCTTTCGGGGATACCGCACATAGATTTTGCGGGGAGGCCGACAACCGGCGCATTGCCGCTTTCCTCGTAATAACAACTGCCCTGGTTCGTCCCTTGTTTTTGTCCATCCCGGCTACCTGCCCCGCTACCTGTTGCGTACTTGTCTGCAATATTTACCCAACAAGTGCCGTCTGGACGCAGGACTCTTTTTACCTCATCGAATATCGCAATCAGGTGGTCGAGGAACATAGCGATCGTCGGCTCTAATCCTAACTCGCCGTGCCAACCGTCCGGCCAGTTAAACTCGCAACCGTATTTCCGCAGGTGAAAATATGGAGGACTGGTAACGACGCAGGAAACAGAATCGGCGGGCAAGGTTTTCAGAACCTCGAGCGCGTTACCGCAAATTATCGTCGGCGCAATCGCTGTAATTTTCATTTCGTCGGTCATAAATCAAACATACCCTATAAATATCATCTTACTTGCCCCGCATTTGCTACATTGTATTTCCGGCTGCTTAACTTCGCCGTCAAAATTGAAAAGGGCAGAGTCGGGGGCTTTTATGAAACGTCCACACTTCTGGCAAACAGGGATAAAGGTTGCTCTGTCTTCGCCGTAAACGACATATTTAGTATTTTCGTATTCGCCACTCATTCTGCAAACCCTATCATCAAAACCGTTCTCGGATTGTCGGAATTATCAATGACGTGGACGTGGTGATTTTTTATCTGCCGGTCGTTTGCCCAATATAGCCCCTGCAATGCGTCCGTAATCAGCTTATACATATTGTCGCTATCTTTGTCTTGGCCGCCACAATAAAACGAAACGTCAACCTCAAAATCCTTGTTCGAGGGTAGCCCATCCGGCCTCCATTGCGCAAGGCATTGGACGGCAAACGATTCTTTCGCGCCTGCCGACGGGTCATACTTGCCGCCATACTTGCCGTCCCTGTGTCGCTTCTGGGATTGCGGCTCCCCTGGTATTGTTATCACGGCCTCTATTTTCATTTCCGCATCTCCTCAAACTACCTAAAGTTTATATTTCGCCTTGAAATCATCCATTGCGACTTTTATTCCACCAGCCACAGGGTTTTCCGGTTCGTTCCTTTTCGGCGCAAGTGAGCCGTCGGATAAATACCGTTTCTGGGAGCGTTTCGGGGTCTGATAGAATCTTCCGGTATAATTCATTAAGCTCAGCCCGCATAGCAACCCCCTCCGCAATAAGACGCCCTGCCTACGGTCATTTGGGCGGGCTTGCCGCATTTGCAGCAAACGGCCTTCTGTGTAGTTTGTTTGGGTCTATCGACGCCCGTATCGTCCCACCGCTTTTGGTTTAGCCACGTTGCGGGCATCGGGATAAACTGTCCATTATTTTTTCGCCACTGTTCCCATGTCTTTTGGTTTTCGACGGCAGAAAGCATCTTCGCCAATAAAGCGGCGTCGGGTTTATGCTTCACCCACCATTCCTCACATTTTCCCTTGCCGACTTTGTTTGGGTATGCTTTCCAGAAAGAATCAAAACCGACAGAAGGTATATTATCTTCCTCTTTACTTAACTTAACTTTACTTATATTAAGGACTCCATTGGAATCCGCTGGAATCCCTAAATTTCCAATTATCTCAAACCCTTGCTGGTACTGGGGATATGCGCTTTCACGCTCACGGTCGTTTTTGAAGGTCTGAAAAACGTCTCCGTTGGGCGATTTTTCGTAATTTTGGTATTGCTGGTAGATCTTGCCTTCGGTTTTATAGAGAATTATCGTCCCGATATTGGCCTGCTCGAACAGTGCCGCTTCAATATCCTTCTTGGAAATTTTTGGATTCCGCGGGAAAACTTCGGATTTTATGTCTTCCGCATTACCTGTGTAGCAACCATAATCATCGAGCCACGGCAACGTCCAAGTCCACACAATCTGCGCTTTTGCCGACAACCGGTTCACTTTATCGGATTGCGATACTCGCCTTGATAACATTCGCCTCTGCGCCATTATTTCGTCCCTGCCTCTAAAAAACAGGGGCGCATCGCAATAACTGCGCCCCTAATTTTCTTCGTCCTTTGAGTTGTCCTGATTCCATTCATCGCGCGTCCTTGCTATTGGCAATCCATTTATGCTTTTCGTGCCTGTCTTAATGCGAACAATGCTTTACACGATTCTTTTTCCTGCGGCTTGCCGTGTTTGGCACGGTATTCCTGCAAACGAACAATAGCTCTTTCGACGCGTTTAACTTGTTTTTTTCTCATTCTTCTCCTTTACTATTCATCCTCTTTCGCTGCTTCTTTAATTCGAGTAACTCCGCCAAATCGCTTATTCGTATGGTTTTGACCGGCTGTTGGTTGAGTTCGGTAATCAATTTATGTCTTTCAGGGAATTCCTTTTTGAACCACGCCATTTTTTCTTCGGGGTGTTCATCGAAATACTTATGCCATTCCCTTGTTAGACATAACGAATTATCGCTATGCCAGCGAAGCAATAAACTACCTACTCCGCGCGGGATTATGTGCGACCAATCAATTATCGTATGACCGTCGGCAATGCTTCGCCCGCTATATTGGCAGGTATTTTTGTCCCTTTTCTTGACCTGTTCTCTCGTCAAGTCGTCAAGTCGTTTAATTAGTTTTTGTCGGGGAGTCATTATTGTGATACCTCACGCTGGTTGTTTTTGTGTAATTGTTTATGACACGGTTGGCATACCCAAATAACTTCAAGAGGTTTGTAATAATCAGGATGATGCCCCAAAATACGTCGTCTGCTTGTCCCGCAACGAGAACATCGTTTGGGTTTTTTGATTCGATTATCCCGAACAGCATTAGTAAGAAGATAATTAGCCATATATCGCTTAGGGTATTTTTTTCGATACTTCTTTTCGGTTCGAGCAATTAAGCGTTGTCTATGAGGCAATTTGCTGCGTTGCCGGTCATATTCTCTAATTTGTTCAATGTTTTTGTTTCGGTGTTCAGTTGCATCTTTTTTTGCGCAATCCTTACATTTACCTAAATAGCCATCTGCCATTTCGCTATGTTTGTAAAATTCACTCATTTCTTTTGCTTTACCGCACTTAAAACACTTTTTCATCATCAATCTCCTTAAACATCAGGAGTATAACATATCTAAAACGGTTGTCAAGAAATAAATCCGTTTTAAAATGGTATTGTGGCGTCGTCGTCTTTCGGGGGTTTATCTATTGGCGTTTCGGCTTGCGGTTCATCGGTTTGCGTCTCGTCCTGCGACTTACTCTGTAAAAACTGGAAACCATCGACGATTACTCTATGGCGACTTTTCTTTGAGCCGTCTTGCGCCGTCCACTGCTCGAAAGACAATCGTCCCTCAACCATAAACAAGTCGCCTTTATGGACATATTTGTTTATATTCTCCGCCGCCTTGCCGAATGCGCGACAGTCGATAAAACAAACCTCCTCTTTTTTCTCGCCGTCCTTGCTTGTCCATTTGCGATTTATCGCAAGGCCGAAATCCACAACGGCAGTCTGCGAGGGTAGATATGAAAGCGTAACATCTCTTGTAACATTGCCCATCAAAATCACTTTATTGAAGTTTGCCATTTTTCTCCTTTAGTCGCCATTCGGGGTCTGGCGGCGGCACTACACAATTTACCGTTAAGCCAAAATCGCTGATATTTTGGTACCACTCGTTAAAATCCCCAACCTTCAGTTTTTTCTTGCTGGGTATCATCACAAATACATTGCCGTCTATTTTGATTGGCTCTGGCGTAAACCACTTTGAGCCGCATTCGATTTTTAATTTGTTCTCCCAATATTGCGGAGAATCACCAAATTCTTTTGAGAACAAAGGCACAATAACGCCGTGGAAATACGCCATTTGCTTTAAGCTGATCTCTGCTGCCTCATCGTATTTGCGGACTTCTATCGCAAAGCGGGGGTATTTGGCGCATTCAGTGTGAATCTTCGGCCAATCCGCCGCCGGTTGCTTCTCGATTGTTTCGCCTTTAAAGGTTCTCATTATTCAGCCCAAACCTGTGCGCAATCTGCCGACAATTCGGCCTCTAATTTTTCTTTGTCCTCGGCAGTTTCCGGGAAATGCCCCAAAACTCCTTCGCACGCCTGAGCAAACGCCGCCTTGTCGTATTTATAACCAGCTCCTGGCTCGCCGTTGGTATAGTGGGCGTATAGGTCTGCCATTATCTTTTTAGATTTTTCCATAGCTGCCGTGCGGATAGGCGGTTTCTTTGGGGCGTCCATTGCAGGGGACGGCCTTGCCCCCTTGTTATCCTCTGGTCTGGGCGGTTCGGGTTTGTGTTTCGGCTCTGGTTCTTTATTGTCGCCTGTATCGGCGTCCTTTGTGTCGTCAATACAAAACAGGCCATTGAGGGCGTATTTCCGTGCGTAACTCGACGCCGCGCCTGTAATTTGGGCGGAGTCCATACCCTTCTTATCGAGAGCTTCCCTTGCGTAAGCGGTAGCTGAAAAAACGCCGCCATCTTCGCAAAGTAAAGTAGCCGTTGCTTTGACGTAGTATCTATCCCCAATCAACACTATGTCGTCGCATAACGTCAATGCCGCCTTATCCAGTAAGGGCTTTACTGCTTCCAAAATATCCTCGCAAGAGCGATATTGGTAATGCCCAAACTTATTCTCTTGTCCTTTTGGTGCCTTTAATGCTTTCTGTATTTTGCTTAATGCCCCAATTTTATCTGGCATTTTACTAATCTCCTAAAATTGGTTGCCCGTTATCGTTATCCGGCTGTTCCGGCTCTTGGTTTTCATATTCCGCTTTTGTCATCATTACAAACTGACGATGTTTTTTCTGTAATTTCGCCGAACATCTCGCAACAAATTCCTGCGGAGTTTCGGTGCTGGATTTTAGAGTTCCGCTCATTCGTCCCCACCCTTCAACTGTTTGCGAATGTTATAAATCTGGAGGCAATGATGGAATAAGTCATAGTTTAGCCCGATGTTTGGCACTATCACCTCAGCAAACGCCTCGCCTTCTCCACGGGGGATATTCAGAATCCGGCATCTATCGACTTGATAACCATTTTCTTTCAAGAGCGAAAAGTTCGCTGCCGTCTGGATAAAGTGCTCCGGCCAGATTCCCTTGCCCGTCTTAATCTCAATCAACTCTAAAGCGTCATCAACCTTTGCATAAATATCACCCGTTCCGCCGTAGTGGTGTTCCTCGCTGACTAATTGCTTTTCAACAAATATGACTTCAATTTTGTGGTTTTTCTGCCAGTTAAGAAAAGACAGAACGGAGTTTTCGGCGGCGAGTTTTTGGTTGGCGGTATAGTCCGAAAAATCAGTTTCCTTGCCCTGTAACAAATTCTCAACCATAGTATGCCCGAGCGTGCCTATGTCGGCTTTGTCGTCAACGTATTTACCAACGTCAATACCCTGCAATCCTAATTTATTAGCCCACGGTATCAGGGCGGGCTTGGCAAGTATGTTCACGATTGTCGTTACTCCCGGCACAATCTGGCCTTTCGGCCAATCCACCGTCGGTTTCAAACGATAACGCTGATGCGCTTGCGTCTTTTTGCTCTTTTCCACAACTGTCATTTTATTCCTGCCCTTTCTATATGTTAAATTTCGTCCGCCATTGCCTGTTCTGGTAGCCCCGGTCTGCACTCGTGCCTGTATCTGTCGTCAAGCTGCTCGTCGAAAGTCCGGGTATCAACGTATTGCAAATCGTCGTCCTCGAAGTCGCCGTAACTGTCCGCAAATTCGACCATATACAGCAAGTGGGTCTTCTTTACGTCCTTGACGAAAACGACCACGCCGACTTTGTGATATGCCGACAGTAAATTACACACAACCTTTACCGTGTCGCCTACTTTGAACATTTTACGCCCCTTTCGATTGGTCAGTTATCGCCCATACCGGCGGTCTAATGCTTCACGTTCATCGAGATATTGCTGTTGCGCATCACCCGCGCCTAATTCAGCTTCTCGGATTGCCTTATTTCTCTCGGCTTGTGTTAAACTGTCATCGTTTTCAATTTGCTCAATTTCCCTATCCAATTGTTCATCTATTCCCATTTTCCTGCCCTTTCGATTTATAAACCGCTATCGGTGTGCATTTGGTGCCAGTATTCAAAACCCTCTGTGGTATCGCTCCATACCAAGCAAAAGGCGAGACGTTGCTCATCGCCATTGAAATAACAACCCGCGGAGTTTTCGTAATACTTTTCCAGCTTCCGCAAGACCTCATCCTGCCGTGCTTTCGTCAACTTCGAGCCACGAATCGCCGCTACTATTGGTAACTGCTTGAACGGTGTTTTCTTTGTCTTTGGCATAATCGCATTCCTTTAACCCAAAACCTCATTGCGCAAGTTTTCGACTTCTTGGGAAACGCCGTCGAGTTTAGTCAAGAAGGCATTGACTTCGGCCTGCTCGTATCTTTTGGCTTCGCTATTTAAGATGTTTTTTATTATGAAGCCCAAAGCGTCTAAGGCGTTTACCTCTTCGACTTCTAACGGCTTTGTTTCGTCCTGCGTTTTATGCCTTTTTTTGAATAAACCAGAAGAAGTCCAGCCGGGACAATCACTGATGAATAAACGGATATTAACAAGCATACCGTCTAATTCCGCTTCCAGTTTTGCCCGCCCTTTTGCTCTTAAAATTTCATCAATCGTTTTTGTATCTGCCATTTTCTAATCTCCTTAAATTTACGCCTGTTATTTTTGATTCCTTGAGCCGTCTAACTTGCCCGCCAAACAGCTCAGTGATTCCGCTACAAGCGGTAAGATTGCAAATGCTGGCGGGCAGGATTCGTATTGAGCGAAGCGTCTCGCAATTATCCTCACGGCCTTAACATAGCTACTCCGCCTGTTGCTCATACAGGACTTGGCTGTGTGCCAATTTCATCTAAATGGCCGCCGCCAGCACAAATTCAAATATCAAAGAACGTCGTCCGAATTTTTATCCTGTTCTCTTAAAATTCAAATACGCATATTCGCCGAACAGTTTTTTTGCCCTCGCGTCATACGCTTTGGTAGCTTGGATTTCGGTTTTATACAGGCCGATGAAATGCCGCACAGTCAAACATTGTATATCGGCTCGCCATTTTTGTTTTTGCCTTGCCCAGATTACGCCTTTATATTTGCTGGTTTTTTTACCTTTATGGATGCGTTGGTTTTGTATATTTTCGGCGTTTGTGCAGATTCTTAGATTGCGACGTTGGTTATCAAGGCCATTATGGTTGCGATGGTCAACAATCAAGCCAGGCGGACAAGACATAATCTGCCGGTGCATATAAATTGGCTGCTGATAATTGCCTTTAATCCATGCCGCTACTGTTCTTCTATTGGGAAATTTGCTGTAATACCATTTCCACTGATTGAGATAATCGAACATATCATCGTCAACAATCGCGTATTTCCCTTGTGTTAACTTAATCCGTTTTGGCATAGCAATCGTCCTTGAAAAAGAACCAGCCGGAGGGGTTGTATGAAACAGACCTTTTGGGAGGAATGTTGACCCATTCCGGCTGATTGTTTCAATGCGATTTTGCGTTATCTGTTTCATACAATTACCAAACTAACCTATGCCAATTACTTTGTCAACACTTTTTTATTTTATTTTCTGATTCTTCGTCAGATTAAGTTTCTCGTATGCAATTAAGCTGTGAGCGTGGACGGTCATTTTGTGGCCTTTAATAATTCAGGATTTTCGTGAATGTTGCCGACAACCTTGCCCTTGTAGGTATTGCCGCAAATAAACGGGAATTTCACTTCGATAACTTTGCCTGCCTGGTCAGCCCATACGCCCGATTCGTTTTCCGGCCACGTCATTATGTCGCCTTCGTAAATTTCTCGTCCCTCAAAATCGACATAGCCGGTAAACTGCATAAGCTCAACCTCTTCAGGGAAATACTTACTTACGCCGGTATCGTCAGTAAAGAAAACTTCTCCGCCTTTTGTGGTTCTATCTTGGTAGGGAAATACGCCCTCTACGCCCACCATCTGTTTCTTTTCCTTGTCCCACGCCCTGAATTTTATCTGTCTCATTCCAGCCCCTTTTCGTTATCGTAATTTCGGAGGTCTTGTGAGGTCATTTGGACGCCTTCAAATTCTGTCTGCCGAAATTCAATGCCTCTTGGTGGCACGACATCGCCATTTGTCGATGTAGGCCGCTATGTTCTTTGCGGGTCAACGCAACCAAATTAGACAAAGCATCATTTAGTGTATTCTTGTCTCTGTGATGCACGACCATACCTTTGCCCAATTTCCCCATCGCGTCTTCGTAAATATGTATCGCATTTAATTTCCATTTATCAGGATGGTTAATTTTTACCCATCTTCGGCGATAACCATTATTAGCAACGACTCTTGTTGCCCCAATAGGATACAACATCCCCCTAACGCGACATTTCACAGAACAGTAATTGCGTTCCCTAATATGGCATTGATGCCTATTGAATTTTTTGCCACATACTTCACAATGCAACACTTTTACGGTGTTGTGATGTTTGTCCTTAAAAACACATACAGCAGAACAGAAGATGTTGCGTTTTTGTCTTACCCGCTTACCGCACCATCGACAGGATTTTTGCGTTACAATCTTTGCTTTGCCTGCACATTGCCGCGAGCAAAACTTATTAAGGTGGTCTGCGCGATGACTGAATTTCTTGCCACACCAAACACAAATAGATTTTACCGTTTTTCGTTTTTGCATATTACCACACTAACATATTGGCGACCCCATTGCAATGCCTTTTTATGGTTTTCCACATTATTTTTTGAATCACCAAAGAATAGGTCTATCCTGTTCCCTTTTATCGCCCCGCCTCTGTCCAGCACCGGCACTGGCTTTCCATCGTTGTATCCGGGGATGCTTATCATCGTCCCAAAGGGTATGTTTTTGGGCGCGGCCACAAACTTATCGCCCGCCTGAATAATATGCCCGCTTGCTGTTCGGCGAGGGCAAACCTTACTCCAGCCGTTACAACATTTTTCGCATAAACAGTAAGCGGATACATCGGCCTGATACGTTGCGCCTAAGCAGTCCTCGCCTATCTGCCATACGAACACACAGGCCAGAGCTAAACAAATTGCTTTTATGAGTTTCATTTGGCCTCCACAGAAGCGATAGCGAGACGCAACTTGGTGTGTGTTGGAAATCCATCGAATTGATGCAACTCTAAAAATGCTTTCGCGCTATCACACGCCGCCAGCAGGCCCTCTCGCTGGTCAATTAAATCGCAAATCCGCAGGATGCGCTTTGTTGACGGATTATCCTCCGTGATAAATTCCCGCGTCTTTTGCGTATCTGGATTCTTAAAAAGATGAGCGTCGATAAATTCCAGTTCGGCTATCAACGATTCTTTTTGGACAGCTTCTTCTCGCAAGTCCTCGTAGGCGTTGTAGCGACGGACGATTTCGGCAGCCCATTCTTGCGATAAATTCTCTGCAATAAATACGGGTTGTCCGGCTTCGTGAATCCGCCACTCGCTTTGCCCTGCGTATTTCATTTCCAGTTTTTTTGGTATCATCTTATTCCCCTTTCGTCTGGGCCTTCTTGCTCACCGCGCCAATCGCAAATTCTTTGTTACAATCAGGCAGTATCGATGTAAATTCCTCTGGAGTGGATTCGCTATTGCCACTTGAAAGCAAAATCGCATCAAGGGCATTCTTTTGGTTTTTCAGGGCCGACCTGAACGCTCTGGCTTTACGGCACTGATAGAACTCCTCAAACAGTAGAATTTTTACTTTCGCCAAAAGCCCATCTCTTGTTAGCATTTTCCTATCCTTTCCTGTAATTAAACCGTAATTATTTCGCCAACGCCTTCGCGCCAGCGTCAAGTATCAGCATTGCTACCGCATCGTGAGCCGCCCGCTTTTGCTTTTTGGCTATCTTGTTCGCCATTGCTACTACATCAGGGTATTGCTTCTTTGAAAAGAACAAACTACTGATTACGTCTTTTTTACTTGCCACGTTTTCGCCTTTCCTTTATTAAGCTGTCATTACAATCGCAACTATAACAGATACATCGGACATAATGCAAACTTTATTTAATGTTTTTTTAAGATTATTTGTAAACCTTTGGATTCGCAACACTTACAATGTATTTATTTTTAATAATTATTTAATGTCCCCACCGTGTACCCATAAACAAAAAATAGGTTTGCGATTTAAGGCCGTTCTATTTGTTTTTAATCTGCGGTTCCGTAACCTTCATCCGCTCAATCATTCCCTTGTAATCATACTTGCCCGTTAGCGATACACAAATCTTCCCTCCGCACTTACACATCATTTTTGGAAGTAGGCGGGGAGATACCAAATTACCAAACAGCTTTGCGTAAGTCGCCTCTATATGCTTTTTACATTTATCACAAGACAGGCGGATAATTTCATAATCGTCTTTATTCACAATTCACCCTTTCATAATACGTTCTATCTCTTCTTCTACCTTGCCTATAGATTAGACATTAACCCCAGTTAGAAACAAATAACTTTGGGGGAATTATGACAAAAAAATAGCCCCGCACGACGGTTGAGGAAGAGCGGGGCATTCTTTACAGCCAGCATTTCTGCCGGATAAAAGCTATCGAATTGTTCAACCGTCGTTTTCATATTTTACACCTAATTCACTATTCGGCATTATAGCACAGAAACTTTAGCCGTGCAACAACTATTTTCAGAAAATACCAAAAATTCTCCGGGCGGCGCAGAACAGCCCACGCTGTTTTACCCCCTGCCTACGCACGGATTTAAGGTTACTATCGCAGGACGGGGCGGTTACGGTCGAAATCAGGGCATCGTGGGGGATAGTTAAAGCAAGGCCAGCAGCGATTGCCACTGGCCTGCTCGAAAGGGGGAGGAGGATGAAATCGGTTATTCGGCTTCTTTGTCTTTATACATTATCTTTTCGCCAGTTCCGACGTTATACATAAAGCCGAATTTCTGTATCATCAGTCCCGCAGTTGCAACTGGCGACCAACGGTAAATCTGGTCCAGACCCGAAATTTCAGGGATAAAAGACAATACCCAATTTATACATTCGGTGCAGAACCACCATTTACTACTCTGCGGTGCAATCTTTCTGGGGAAAGCAAATCCGAAAATAGCAAGCCAATCGTAACCCGCACCAAGAATAGATACCGCCTTGTCGAATATCAACTGCTCCTGTTCGTCGGTCATAATCAGGTCGATAGCATAGAAGTTTTCGGGGTATTCAAGTATCTCGCTTGACGGCGCAAACCTTACTCCAGTATAGGCCGCGCCTCGATAGCTTTTACGCGCCGATGAAAAGCAGACGCCTTTAGATTGCGGAAAGTCAATATCAGGAAATGGGATTGTCTTGGGTAATACGCCGTCGCCCCACCAGTAGCGGTCGCAAAACTCCGCCTCGCCGTGGCTGAAATCTGGGAGGTACTTCAATTTACTATTGAACAGTTTTCCCCAAAAGCCAATTATTCTGCTTGCCCAGCCGCTTCGCTCGTGAACGTGCCTGAATAGGTATCGGACTTTTTTCATTGCGGCTTCCCTTCCGGCGGCAAAGTGTTGTCCGCTTTGCTCTTTTGGTTCCCGACATAAAACGATACGACGGACACGATTACCATTTGTTGCCACTGCTCAAGCTGGATTCTCATTACAACAGAACATATAAATGTAACCGTTACCGCCACAACCAAAGCGCCCATACCAGAAAACAATCTGCCGGCAATCATTCCCATAATATCTGTCTTTGTCATAATTATCTCCTATGGCGCAAGCACTATCGCCGCAGCCGCACCTATGATACCCTCAGTTAAGCCAGACGTATGCGACGACATATTACCTACTCGCCAAGCAACGCCGTTAGCGTCTATTGCAACGGACAGGTCGTTTACATCAATGTCTTTGCAAAAACTAATCACAGATAATTTGCCCGTTTGTGGTTCAATACTCCAAGCGGTACAACCTAACAGAAACACCATCGGCAGACAAAACAGTAGTAATCGTTTCATATTTTCTTCTCCGGCCACGGTTTATTGTAAAGAAAATGTTCGAAGGTTTTTGTCGGGCAGTCATTGTTCCCCGAATCTACAAACAACCAAATCTATAATCGTTTTAAGTGTTTCATATCATTCCTTATTTGGCCTACTTAATAAATCTTTTATGGTCGATTGCAATTCCGCTATCTGCGATTCCTTAAACTCAAGCCGTTTTTCCTGTTCATCTATCGTTTTCTGCTGGTTAGATATTATGCCAAGCAGTCGCTTGTTGTCAATCGCTAATCGTTCAGCTTCGTCCATACATCACTCCTAAACTATTGGGGCGATTTATAGAGGCGTCAGTATCCGCGCCTGCTTTGTATCGCCCCACAAGTCATATTATTTGCTAAAATAAACCAACACGCTTACGACCATTGACATAAGACCGACCGCCGCAGCGATGCCGCCAGCGAAAGCCACTTTCGTATTAAGTTGCTTCCCGATAGGACAGGACGCGAGATGGGCATTCATTACCTCTATGATA
>Ga0172380_10004813_pt1 | contig 16968 bp, 20 predicted proteins | sample Leawe162metaG_FD_119747 | JGI IMG/M metagenome (GOLD analysis project Ga0172380, IMG submission 119747) | Leachate microbial communities from a municipal landfill in Southern Ontario, Canada - Leachate well 162 metaG | ecosystem: Engineered > Solid waste > Landfill > Unclassified | place...
ATAATGAACGGTGAAGCTGGAATCGTTACATTAATCACTGATAAACACTTTACTGTATATTATTATGACCTGCAGAAAAGTGTTACATATGTTAAGAATTTTGAAGAATGTAATAATTTTATATTAGCATATGTGGCTACTGTCCACAAATTACAGGGTTCAGAATTCAAATATGTTGTAATAGTAATAGCACAAGATAGCATGTTTTTAGATAGTAGGCTGCTATATACAGCAGTAACACGAGGGAAACAAACAGTGATAATGATAAGTCAACAAGAACTAATCAATAAGATATGTAGAAGGAATCATAAAGAAAAAAGAAATAGCAACTTAAAAACGAGATTAAAAAAAGAGTTTGAATCTTAAAGATTCAGCTCTTTTTTTATGAAGAACTATGAAAAAAACAATTTAGAATAAGTAATCAAATAAAATCAACATAATTATATCATATTTCAGAAAAACAATTTGACTTTTTTTAACATTGATGATAGAGTTAAATTAGATACAAAATAGGGGAATAATTAGAGTTAAAAAGGAGGCATGTAAAACAGTGGGCAGAAAAAAAATAAGTGTCTACGTTACAGAAGACATGAAGGCTAAGCTGGAAGAAATTAAAAAAAGTGATAGGGAAATAACCAGCATGAATTCTATCATAGTTGCAGCAATAAAAATGTTTTTGCTGCACAAAGAAAAACAGAAGCAAAAGAAATTAAAAGAAAAATAAACAAAAAAATAGCGGCTATACACCGCTGTAGCAAATTTTTGAAAGTATATTTATTGGGTACATCATTTAAAATATACAACTTCAGTATAAGACATGGCTTTTAAAATGTAAAGGAGTTGATAATGTGTATTTTAGGATATTGCTTAGGCAAAAAGATTTTAAAATAGTAAACGGATTCTTCGGCAGCATTGGAAGTGAATTTATTTCTTTGTTTGTGGTTGAATCCGATAAGGAAGAAACAGTTAATAAGGTTATTTATAAAATAGAAATGTTTAGAGATGAACAACTAACAATGATTAACTGGTATAGAGAAGTTTATCATTTAGATATTTTCATAAGTGATTTACTTAGAAATTGTTTAACTGAATAAAAAAAATAAAATTTAAGGGGAATTAATAAGATGAATAACATTATTGAGAAAAAAGAAATTAGAAGATGTCCAATTAAGAAGGAATCCGTTTTGTTTAAAACAATGGGTTTACTTTTAACTGGAATAAAAGAATTTTTTGTAAAACCATCATTGACACAGATATTATCATTTTTACCATTTGCAGTATTAACAACAATTACAATTATTACTAAAGATAATACTACATCAACTTTGCTACAAAATAATAACCCTGCATGGGCTAATAACTTACTTACAAATATAACTATTTTTTGCTCTATTCCTTTATATTTCTGGTTGCTAGGAGCATACACAATAAGACATCAAGAAGACATAGAAAGTCTAAATATAGACAACATGGATATTGTTGACATATATGAAGCTGAGAAAAATGGAAGAATAAAAATCATAAAAAGGAATGAATTCTATGAAAATAAAACTTTGTTATAAATTGCTAATCATTCTAATAGTAATTATGTTGTGGACAGTAGCAATATCTCAGGCGGATTATTATATGTTGGTAATAAGTTTGATTAGTACAATAATATTAAAAAAGTTAATACTTTAAAAAATAAATAGGGGGAACTAGAAAGATGGATATATTAAATAATTTAGCTCCAATTTTTGGAACTGTGGCAACTGGGTTAGTACTTTGGGGAATTGTACAAGGAATGATAAAAGGAGAGCAAGCAGGAAGGACATTACAAAAACTTGGGATAGGATGTATAGTTGTAGCATTTGCATTCTTTCCACTTCAATTCAGAGACTTAGGCATGATAGTAATAAAATTTGTTAAAAGTATCGGGAATAGCCTAATGTAGGCTTTTTCTGTTTAGGGGGATAATATGTTTAATTTAAAATTATTTAGAAAAAATACAAATATAGAAGAGATAGAGAAAATACATGCAAAAAAAATACAAATGATGAAAAGCTCATCTCAACTTCAAGTTACTGAGATAAAAACAAAAAACGAAGTTGAATTGAATAAAATTAAAACAGAAGAAGACCAACTTAAAGTCAACGAGAGAATTAGACAGTTGAAAATTACTGTATTGCAAGACAAGGCTATTGTTAGAGCTGGAAAGTTAATTGACTTCTGGGGAACATTAGCAACAATAATCTCAACTTGCCTAACAATTGCTGGATTATATGAATTATTTATTGGCAATACATTTAAGTTAGTTTCTTTTGTATCAGCAATTATAATGATTCAATTTACTGTATTTCTACTATCCAAGCAAGATACAAATGTAAAGAAACATTTCAGGCAGCATGCTTCAAAGGCTATATTTTTAAAGTATATGCTACTTGGAATAAGTGTATATGGAAATTATACTTTCTTCTCAGAAAAAAATAATGGCAACATGATAAACATGATTACAACTTTAGTGTTATGTATTTCGATAGATTTTATATCAATATTTGCCATAGCAATTGCTCAAGATTTTAAAATGTTGAACAAAAATTCAAGTGAAAATTTATACAAAGGTATCTTGTCAAAAATATTTTTTAACTTTTCATATAAATTTATCATGAGAATTGAAAATTTGTATCAAGAAAATATTAAAATTTCGCAAGGTAATTCGCAAGGTACTCAAATAATTTCGCAAGGTTCGCAAGGTAATAAAAAAAATCGCAAGGTAAACCTTGAGAAATCGCAAGGTAATTCGCAAGGTAACCTCGTTTTTTCGCAAGGTATTCGCAAGGTATCGCAAGGTAACATTGAGATTTCGCAAGATGATTCGCAAGGTATTCGCAAGGTAGATTCGCAAGGTTCGCAAGGTAATATTGAGAATCCACAAGGTAATAAAAAAGATTTTGAAGAAAATACGCCCATTTCAATTAACCATGTGAAAGACATTGCGACTCTTGATATGACTGCATTAGACGACGCAAGGTATACCCATTTTGTATCAACTAACCCTGCGAAATTTAATAAACCATCTTGCGAAAATGAATTTCTCAACATGATAAATACCTTGAGAAATTCGCAAGGTTACATTGAGAAAACAAATTCAGACCTTGAGAATATGTTCAACTTAACATCATATGAGTTGAGAAAATTCAAAGATGAATTAAAATCGCAAGGTAAAATTATCATTGAGAATAAAAAAATTAAGATTTTGAACCTTGAGAATTCGCAAGGTAACATTGAGATTTCGCAAGGTAATAAATAAAATTTCGCAAGGTATCGCAAGGTAATATTTCACATGAAAAATCGCAATGAATTTCACATGATAAAAAAATAAAAATTAAAGAGGATAATAAAATGAAAAATGAAAATAAAAATGAGTTTGATCTACTTGAATTTATAAAAAAATACTTTTCTGGGATAAAAGAATTATTCCAGAAAAGCAATATGTTAAAGAAGAGAATATATTTATTTATAATGATAATGATATCAACTATTCCAGTAATTGCAACTGAAAAATTAATATTCATATTTTTATTCTTAATTGTTCCAGCACCTGAAGTTTTGATAAATATTTTAAAATTTGAAAATATAAATAAAAAGATAAAGAAAAAATTTGAAAAGGTTAACATTGAAACAGAACTGATAAAAAAACATGGAAATGATTTAATTTTAAAAAATACTTATCTACTAAATAAATGGACAACAAAAAAAGAAGAACTAAAAATAATATTTAACAAAGAAATAACTAAAATTGATTTTTATAAAAGTTTTCAAAAAGTTATAATTTGCTTTGAAGATTGCAACTTTGAAAATAAAATTGATAAACCAATAATTGATATGAAAAATGATGTAATTTCGACAATTAACATAAATAAAAGCGTAGATTTAACAAAAAAAGTTGAAAATACACTAATAAGTAGAATAAATCAAGTATGTAAAAATTTAAAACTTAACATAGAAGATTTGAAAGAAAAAGAAAATCCTGTAAACATTAAATTTATCATAAAAAGCAGCAGTATGTTAAAAGATTGGGAAAGCCAGTTAAAGGAAATCAGTCATCAGCTAGGCATGGTTTTTACTTTGAAGTCTAAAGATGGATATGTCGAACTTAGTACTGCAAAGAAAGATAATGTCTATAGATTCGAAGATATTCAACAGGCTGTAAATGATAAGGATGATTTATGTGTATTGCTTGGATACACAGAAGATGGAGAACAAAAAATAATAAACCTTATTAAAAATACGCACTGGCTAATAGCTGGTACTACTGGAGGTGGAAAGAGTAATTTAATAGATGTTATGTTATGTAGTATTTTCACAGCTGGAAAAGATAATGTATTTCTTCATTTATTTGACCCTAAAAAAGTAGGGCTAAAATATTATGAGAGATATAAAAATGTAAGATATTCTTGTGAAGACAATTTAATGGAAGCACAGTTAGTTAGTTGCTTGCAGGAAATGAATACAAGAAATAACTTATTTGCCAAACTTGGATATACAGACATAGAAAAATATAATGAAAATGAGCCCAATAAGTTAGGTTATCAATTAATAATTGTTGAAGAATTTGCACATTTTGATAAGAAGTCAGCATTTGCAAAGATGTTGAAAAAATTGTTGGAACAAGGTAGGAGCAGCGGTTTTAGAATATTTGTTATTACACAGTATCCATCAATAGATATTATTCCTAATACACTTAAAACAAATATGCCTAACAGAATATGTCTACCCGTTGCGGATGGAACAGCAAGTAAGGTTGTTCTTGATATAGTTGATATGAGAGCAACTAAACCAGGTGAAATTGTTTTGAAGAATGACAGGGAATATACATTTGTAAAAGTACCTATGCTTGAATCAAAAGAAAAAATATTAGGCGATGAGAGGTGTGTCTAACATGATAATGGATTTACTTTTAACTGAAGGATTTAAGACATGTTTATGTATCATATTGTGTGCAAGCATTTATATAACTTTAGAATTAGTTCAGGGAGATAACTAAAATGGTTAAGAAAATATTAAGTAATATAGAAATTATAATAGATACAAGAGAGCAGGACTTCTGGCATATTGCTAGAGTCCTGAAGAACTACAATATAAAATTTTATAGAGAAAAGTTGGATTTTGGTGATTATGGATTCCGGTTAAAAGGAAATCCGTTGGACTTCACAAAAAAAATTGCTGTAGAAAGAAAGAGACTCAATGAATTAGCTAGTAATTTTCAAACTGGCAAAAAAGGTGAACCTAACAAAAGAGAACGATTCAAAAACGAATTTAGGCGAGCTGATGAAATTGGAGCAAGGATATTATTGATGATAGAAGATGCAATGTATGCAGATATTGAAAATCATAACTATAGATCTAACTTTCATCCGAATTGTTATAAGGGTTCATTAAATTCTCTCAAAAGAGATTTCGACATGGATATATTTTTTATAAAAGAAAAGAAAAATTGTGCTTTCTTTATACTTAAAAAATTTATAGAATATGTAGTAAATAATAAAATAGAGGTGTAATAATGTTTCTACTAGTAATCAAAACTATATTATGCAGTTTTTGTATAGGCATCAGCTTTACACATGCAATAGACTATGAAGAATTTATATATATCACATTAATTTCATCAATAATGTTTTTCATAGTTGCATTTAAAGATATAGTGTACTTATCAAAACTAAATTCAAAAAATAATTTCAACAAATTTATAATTGACAGTATTTTAAAATAAAAAGGCTTATCATAGTCTTTTTATTTTAGTCTAATTTACAACTCAAAAATCTATAAACATGTTAATGTTATTCAAATGCAGTGATATCAATAGTTACAAAGAATAGTCTCAAACATAGTGATATCGCTGTTTACAGCGTTTATTTTTGTTATCGAGGTTTTGTAGGCAACACAGATTTTTAAATGGATATATGTAAGACTAAATAAAACTGTGAGGCTAATTTGACAATGCTGATAAATAATACTTTTAAAAAGTATGTACAAAAGTAATATAAAGTAGTATAATTATTATATGATAATAAAATAAATTTTTTTGGAGGACATGAAATGATTAATAAAAATAGAATTGGAACTGAATGCAAAATTGAATGTCAAAAAATAGAAACTATCAACTTTAAATATTCAATATCAAGGTCAACACCAATGACGCAAACTGTAACTGAAAAAGCAAAAGCTATTTTAGTTGATATAGTTGATAGCAATTCATGTCTAGTTAGATTTTTTGAAACCGATATGAATGGCAATCAAAAAGAAAAAATCGTTGAGAATTCTAAAATATCATTTCCATGTTCTACAATTTTATATACAGCTACATTAAAACACACAGAAGAACGTGTTGATGAATATTATAATACATATTCAGATACACAAGAATTTGAATTAATAAGCAATAAGAGAGAAGGTAATAATTTTTCAGATGATAAGTTAATATCGGAATGTAAAAAGGTTAAATTTATAAGTGATTATATTGAAAAATATAATACAGATATAAAAATAGACCATGCTCATGCAGGTTGGAAAAACTTATCGTTACTTGATAATGATGATTATTTTATTGATTATATAGTAATAAATGAAAGTAAAGTAATAGAAAATTTTGAATATTAATAAAAAAAATAAATTTAAAGGAGAATAAAATTATGGCATGGTATTATGGAGAATTTAGATGTGGGCATGAAGGAAGAGTAAATATAATTGGACCAGTCAAGAATCGTCAATATATTGCAGATGGTAAATTTGACAACCTTTGCGAAGAATGTGCCAAAGAAGCGTTTTTAAGAAAAGTAGAAAAAGAAAATGCTGCTGCTGTTGAAAAATCAAAAGAAATGGAATTGCCTGCATTATCAGGTAGTGAAAAACAAGTTATCTGGGCAAATACGCTTAGACAAAAATGGATTGATTATATAGATAATAAAATTATTTATCTTGATTCTGAAAATAAAAACTTTAGAGTATTTGAAAATGAGATGAGTGGATTTTCAAATATGAAACAAATTAGTTCAGTAGAATTAGTTGACTTTATTATAAATAATTATATATCTGCAAAATGGTATATAGATAATAGAAGCTTGCAGACTATTGTTGTGTTGGGAATGTTCTATAAGCTTTATATTCAATCAAAGTTAGAAAATGAGATAGAAAAAGAAATAGAGAATGAAATTAACGAAGAGTTGACTATTCATCCAGAAAATGAAATTTCTCATAATGTTGTTGAAATTGAGGCAATTGATAATAATAACTGCATTAGAGTTCTATTTGAATATGATAAAAATGCTGTTGATTTAGTAAAAATGTTAGATGGATATAAATGGAGCGGTTCATCCTGGAGAAAAGAACTTGAACCATTAAATAATGATATTCTTGATAGGGCTGCTGAGGTTGGAAATCATTTTCTTAAAAATGGATATCCTATTAAAATAGATAATATAATAGCAAAAGATATGGCAATTAATGCAAATTTTAAACTAGAATTTAAAAGATGGATAAAGTTTAACACGAAAGAAAATAGTTTTATGTTGAGTAACTATGAAAAAAGTAGAAAGTTGCCAACACAAAAATACGTTAATGGTAAAACACATATCAACTTGTCAGCATGGAAAGAGGTTAAAGACTTTGCCGATATGTTTGGATATAAGTTTTCTCCAATGGCTATTGAAGCTATTGAAAAATATAAAGATAGTTTCAAAGTTGAAAAAATATTATCCTCAAAAAATAGAGATAAAGAATTAAATAAGTTAGAAGAAATATTAAACAGCAATGTTGATATTTTAGATGACTTAAAGGATTCCAATTAAAATGAAACTGTTATCTAAATTATTAGAGCACCAGTCTATTGCAATAGAAAAATTGTCTAAGATAAAGATTGGTGCTTTATATATGGAACAAGGCACAGGAAAAACAAGGACAGCCTTAGAACTTATCAACCTTAGATTAGAAAATAATAAGGTTGATAAAGTTTTATGGTTATGTCCTTGTTCTGTTAAATCAGAAATAGTCAAAGAGTTGAATAAGCATATTGGGGATGATTATTCAAATATTATTTTTGTATATGGAATAGAAAGTTTATCAAGTTCGGTCAGACTAAATTCATTATTACTTAGACTAGTTAATCAATATAAAACTTATCTTGTGATTGATGAATCTAATTTAGTCAAAAATCCTTCAGCAATGAGGACTAAAAATATACAAAGACTAGCAGAATTATGTCAATATAAGTTGATTTTAAATGGAACACCAGTATCTAAAAATGAAGCTGATTTATTTTCTCAATGGTATATTTTGGACTGGCGAATACTAGGATATAAATCATTTTGGTCATTTGCTGCTAATCACTTGGAATACGATGATTATGGCAGAATAAGAAAAACTTTGAATGTTGATTATCTTAGTAAGAAAATAGCACCATATACTTATCAGATTAAGAAATTAGATTGTCTGAATTTGCCAACCAAGCATTATAAAGAGTACGGATTTTATTTAACTGGCAAGCAACAAGAACATTATGCCGAAGTACTAGATGCTTTTTTAATGCAAGTTGATGAATATGATTCTACAACAATATATCGTTTATTTACAGCATTGCAACATGTTGTGAGTGGTAGAAAAATTGTATCCGAGTACAAAAATAGAATTAAAACTAAGCAATTTTTTAAAGATTACATGAATAATCCTAGGATGATTAAATTAATTGAAACTTTAGATAATTGTATAATAAAAGAAAAGTGTATTATCTGGTGTAAATACACTGATGAAATAAAAATGATTTCTCAATATCTTAAAGATAGATTCGGATCTAATTCAGTTGTTGAATTTTACGGAGCAGTAACAAAGAAAAATAGAATTGAGGCTATAAATAAATTTAGCAATGAAACACAATTTTTTATAGCAAATAAAACATGTGCAGGATATGGGCTTAATCTTCAATTTTGTAGAAATGCAATTTATTATTCTAATGATTTTGATTTTGCCACAAGAATGCAATCAGAAGATAGAATACATAGAATTGGTCAAGAAGATGAAGTATATATCTATGACATATATGCAGCTGGTACAGTAGATAGACAAATATTAAATTGTTTATTCAAAAAAGAATCCATGGTTGAGAATTTTAAGAAGTGGATTGATTTCTATAAAAATGATAAAAGTATTGACAAAAGTAATATAAAGTAATATTATTAATATAAATGGAGGTGGGAACATGGGTAAAATATACAAAAACGAGACTTGTCTCGAAGCTGCATTAAAAAGATATGACTATATATTTACATATTTTGATAATGTTTATTTTAGCGTATCTGGTGGCAAAGATAGCAGTGTCATGCTTCAATTAGCAAATATAAAAGCTAAAGAACATAATAAGAAATTCGACATAATGTTTATAGACTTGGAGGCACAGTACAAGGCTACTATTGACCATATGAAAGAATTAATTTTATCTTGTAAACAAATAAATGAAGTGTATTGGATTTGCTTACCAATGTCTCTTAGGAACGCTGTTTCAGTACTTCAACCTAAATGGATTTGTTGGGATAAGGTTGATGAAAAGAAATGGGTTAGAAAAATGCCAGCAGGAAAACATGTTATAAATGAGTCTAAAATAGAAAATCTAGGATGGCATTGGTTTAAACATGGTATGGAATTTGAAGAGTTTATAATTGAATTTGCTAAATGGTATTCTGAAAAAAATGGTTTAACAGCAACCGGAATTGGCATCCGTTCAGATGAAAGCTTAAACCGTTTTACAACGATAATTTCATCAGTTAAGGAAAAATACGATAACATTCCTTGGACCACTAGAGTTAGAAAAAACTCTAAACCAATGAACTGTTATAACTTTTTCCCAATATATGATTTTAGAACTGAAGATATATGGGGAACCGTATTTAAATATGACTTTAGCTTTAACGAGATATATGAGCTTATGTATAAAAATGGATTATCTATCCATGAACAAAGGCTATGTCAACCTTATGGAGATGACCAAAGAAACGGATTAGACCAGTTCAAAGCTTTGGAATATGATACATGGGAAAAGGTTTTAAATAGAGTAAGTGGTGTTAATTTTGGGAATATATATGCTCGCACGAGTTTGCTTGGCAATCTTTCAACACAAAAGCCAGACAAAATGAGTTGGCAAGAATATACAATATTTTTACTCGAGTCAATAAGACTATATGCTCCAGAGTTAGAAGACCATTATTATAATAAAATTAAAACTGCCATGAGTTGGTGGGAAGAAAAACAAGATACTCCAGTTAATAGAATATTAGATATTGGAGATTTAAAATTAGAATCCGAAAGAAAAATAGCAACTTGGAGAAGAATAGCTCGAGCAATTGAAAAAAATGATTTCTGGATGAAAAGATTAAGTTTTGCAGCTACAAAATATGATGTTGAAAAGCTCAATAAACTCAAAGAAAAATATAAAAAGCTTGTTGGAGATGGGAAAATAGATAAAGATATGGAAAGATATCAAAAGGGGGAATTGGTAGTATGAAAAAATTAACAATGCCATGTATGGGAGTTAAATTAATACCAATAGAAAAAGTAATATCAAATGAATATAATCCAAATCGCGTGGCGAATCCTGAGATGAAATTACTTATAAAAAGCATTGAAGAAGATGGCGTTACAATGCCATGTGTAGTAATGCATGATATTGACAATGATAAATATGTTGTTGTAGATGGATTTCATAGATATACAGTATTGAAAGATTACTTTAAGGCTAAAGAAATACCATGTTCTATAATAGACAAGGATTTAAGCAATAGAATGGCTTCAACTATTAGACATAATAGGGCAAGAGGAACTCATCAAATACAAGACATGTCAAAAATTGTGCTAAATTTAACTAAAGATGGATGGGATGAAGAAAAAATATCTAAACATCTTGGGATGGAACTTGATGAAATAATAAGACTTAAACAAATAACAGGACTTAGGGAAGCATTTGGAAATCATACATTTTCTAAGTCATGGGAAGAATATGAGAAAAGGAGAGAAGTTATATGAAAAATTTAATTAATAAAAAGAAATTCGACATTACAAAAACTTTTAAGGTAAACGAGGATGAAGTGCAAAGGATTGTCCGGTTAAAGGAAATAACTAGACTCAACCAATCAGTATTGCTAGATACCGCACTTGAAATATTAGAAGTGCAACTCAAGAACGGTAATTCTATAAATAAGTTGGTAACAGTTAAAAAGTTAAATAAAACAAACAAATGTAAAGAATGTGGTATTAATAATGCATACATTGCTAATGAATTGTGTTTTGAATGTAATGAAATGATTAATAAATAATGGTATAATAAATTCAGACAAGTTGTTTTATTAGTTTGTGTGAGTCTATAAATCTAAAAACTAATAGTATCCAATATGGTCTTGAAGGCGTAAATCCCATGAATAGCCTTGGCTTGGTGGTTACTCATAGAAATCCATAGTTTTTAAAATAGATACGATAAAAAGGACCTTATGGTAAGGTCTTTTTTATTTTATATATCATCTTTTTTCTAATTGCAACTATCTTTTGCTTTGGCATGATACTCTTTTGAAACTTTTCATATAAATAATCTAAAATTTTCATCTTAATTTCCACTTTCATTTAATCTTTTATGATTAAATTTATTTTTGGCATATTAGCTAATTTATCTTTGTTATAAATATTTGTTTCAGTTTGCAAGTTTAATATTGCTAAAAATCTATTAAAATCTACTTTACATGATAAGTCTAGTAATTTATCATGCTTTTCTATTCCTATTCCATATTTAATTATTTGTTCTAAGCATATTAATTTTTGAGTATCATATTTATTCAACTCGTCTTCTGAATAATCATTACTCATATTTTTAATATTAGCAATTGATAACATTCTAGTTTGCTTATCAAAAGTATGCATATTATTATTAATAAAATCATATAATCTATCATTCATCATATTAAAACAACTCATTTCTTAACTGCGTAAGCAGCCTTATTCTTATCGGGTCTTTAGTATTCAACAAATTAATAAAAGCTAACTTATTTTGTGTTTCAATATTCTTATTTAACTTTTCCAGCATCTCCTTGATATCTTTCATGTTGCTTGTGAATGTGTTATCCATATAAAATTTCTCCAGTCTCTTTGTTTATTTATATCTGTATAGAATTAACATATTTTGAGTATCCTACTAAATTATTGATTATTCTATTTAAATCTTTACCATTATAATAATTAAATTTACCTTTCTTTATTTTTGTTAATTTTAATTTAGATAAATCTTCTCTTAATGTTTGATAATCATAGTGCATATTGTATCTTTTACTTATTATTAAAGAAATATCTTTAATAATATACATCTCTGAATCAATAAAAAAATTCATTTTATCCCCACCATATAGTTATTTTATTTAAATTATCACTAGCCATTTCTTTTTCTATTTGTGTAAAAAAATCTTTAACTTTTTCAATATTTTTTAATGCATTTTGAATATCTTCAAAAGTATATTCTTTTCTTTCGCCATTTCCAGAAACCCCGCCATGGTTTTCTAATGAATTTAATAATGCATAAGGTATGTATGAATTATTATTCGACATGCTATAATTTAACTCTGCGATTTCTATTCCATCAAATAGTATTTCGTTATCTGTCTTATCTTTTGAATTTTTACGTGCAAATATCATGTGACTCATTTTAACATCGCCCTCTTCTCTAAATTTATTATTCAAAATTCAAGTTAGCCGATTCAGCTAATCTCAAAATTAAATTCTCAATATTTTCTCCTAATTGGACGCCTAATCGTGTTAAATTTTGTACATAAATACTCTTATATGTCGACACTGTAAAACGTGGCGTTGTTATATTATACGTTTTACGAGATATATAAACACGGTTAGGTTCTACAACTTTGACTTCTTTGAGTTCCCCTGTATTAATATCAAACTCTAATAGTTCCTCATTCGACTGTTCAATTTCATTTTCTGTTATCATTGCCGACAAATCATTTCCCCTATTTATAGCAATTTTTGCTTCTTTTTCCTCTGCGTATTCTTTTAATATTTCGACAGCTTTTTCATCTTTTGCAATATATTCTGATAAATCAAATGGAATCATGTTGTTATTCTCAATCTGGAAATATTTTATATCTGTATCAAGACATGCAACATCTTTTTTATTGTTCATGTCCAATGTTACAGACTTAACTTCTAACGAGCTATAATCTGTGTAAAACAGTGTTATCTTTTTATTTGTGTTATTATTGTCATCATTGTTGTTTGATTGTTCTAGAGGTATTACAAGTCTCCATGTTGCAACTCCATTTATTCGCAATTGTTTGTACTCTGCTAATTTATTATCAATTGCATATTTCTTGAAGTCCTTGAAGTTATAGCCTAAATTTTCAAGATACTTTTTAAGTGGTGCTATTATAAAAATAATCTTTGATTCATTTAGAGTGCCAAATCTTTCATTTAGCACGTCCTTTTGAAACTTTTGATAATTAGTTGAGAAGAAGTTATATGTTTCTTCTAATGCAACCTTACCTGTTATAGAATCTTTTTTGTCGATAAGCTTGTCAAGAATAAATGTTCCGAGTTCTATTGACTCCATAAGTAATTTGTTGTCCTCTTTTTTTGTTTCAAGAAAATATTTATTAAGAATATATGAACCTAGGCAAGACATGGATACACTTTTAATATGTGCTTTAAGTTTATCGTTTCCAAACTTATTATTTAAAGCATCTTCAATTAAGAATAATATCTGCTTTAATTGGTCAATAGGTATTTCTTTTAACAGGTCTATAACCATTGGCAGCACTAATCCATAATTTTCTTCCAGATGTTCATAATCTCTTTCAACCTGCTTTTGGTCTTCTTTTTTGTACATTTTTTTTGTGTAATATTCCAGTATTCTATTGTGTTCTCCGGCTTGTGCATTATCTTTTATCAACGCAGATTCAGTAGTTATTATACTTGTGAGTCTCCAGCTTTTTTCTTTAGTCAACTGGGATTCTTTGTTTAGCCTTCCTCTATTTTTTTCATTAGCAATTGCGTAAAAATCAATAACGCCCTTACTATCATTACCTTTTCGATAAGGATCATCAATCAATAAGCATATATTTTGATACCTATATGCTTTTTCTAAGATAGCGTTTTGAGTATCATTAGAACCAATTTTTAAAAAGCTAGGTTTCCCATATATAGATAATCCGCAATGAGCAGCAAATGTTTTTCCGTTCTCAGAATCTCCCATAGGTATAATTGTATAACTTCTTACTCCAAGAGGTTTTAATAATACGCTTGTCATGGATGTTCCCATTATAAAATTAAAATCTTTATATGCAGTATATCTTCTTATAACTTCTTTCCATCTTTTAAGCGTTCCCTTTGGTTTTACATTATTAGTCATGCTTCTAAATGAACCACTATCCGAAGAAAAATCGTAACATAATTCTGAATCTACAGAAGCAAATAAATCATCATGCCATCCTAATCTCGAAGTTGACTTTTTTGTTGTTAAATTATTTTTATTAATTTTTAAAAACTCAACAAAAAATTTAACATAATGTTTATAGTTAAGTTCTGTTATTGAAATGTCTAATTTATCTGATAAAAACTTAATTATAGAATTTTTAGCTGTTAATGTTGAACCACTGCATATTTCAACATTTGTTTTTGATTGTATTATTCCATATTCGTTAGTGAAGATATCTTCAACTTTTATTTCAAAACAATAACTATTATTTTCAATTGAATAAAATTTTCCTGTTACACTTATTCTCTGATGGCACAAATGCTCATACACTGGTGGAGCTTCTCCATTCTCCACGTAAACATATGTACCATCTAAAAATTTATCCTCATGATATTTGTATTCATAGTTATGAGGATATCTAAGCTTTCCATCTAATTGAGATGGATTACAAATTGTAGTTGTCATAACTACACCTCAATTCCATTCTTCTTGCAGAATTCGTCAACTAAAATTTCTATTACTGTTGACCTCGGAACTTTTCTTTTTCCGCTAACTTGTAATATCTTTAATTTTTTTATTGTAGATTCTTTGAAAGTCACGCTACTTACAATATATTTCATTTCATTTTCTTTTTTTTCTAACAAGCTAGTCATAGCATTCATTTTTTTTGTTCCCCCATATGTTATTTATTTTATTAAAGTTATTATATTTCAGCAAACTTGATTTGTAAATAGTAAAAGTGAAATCCAATTAAAGGAAATCATTGACAGCAATTAGAACACGTGTTTTGTCATTTTTATCATTTTTACAAATGTCTTTTTTGCAGCAAATATATTACAGCAATAAAATACATAAAACTAGTAAAATTTGTACACTTTCTATATATAAAAAATGGTATATTACATATAATGTATATAAATAAATTCGTATGTATACCAAAAAATATCCTAAAAAATGTAAGCAATAAAATACACTTACTCATGCAACTACTTTAAACAGTGTTTTTGTTACACTTTCAGTTACATAAAATGTTACAGGATAAAAGCCCTATATGCATATATATTAGTACATTATAAGAATAATATATATAAGTGTAACAGTGTAACAAAAAATAATGTTAATACCCTATATGCAAATTGGAGAAAATACATATAATGGTAATTATAAAATTATATATATATTATATATAGGGGTGTGTGTTTTGATTTTTTTGTTACAGCAAGCCATAGTACTCTAATATTGATGAATGCTGAACTGTAGATTTTTTTTGTGTAACATTGACTTTTCGTTACACTAGCTTTAGTGTCCAAACTAGCTAATAGATTGAAAGCATTTTTTTTTGTTTTTGTTACAGCACTATTTTTAAAATTAACTTTTAAGTTATAACAAGCATGTATATGTGTAACAATTTTTTTTATAGTTAAGTTTCAAGCTATTAGCGAGTTTTACAAAAATGGATGTTTTATAAGAAAATAGAGTGTAACAAGATAAAAAAATACATCTCCAGTTAAATAGAAATCTATAATTTATTAGACGCAGTATTTTGTATTTTGAGACGTGTTTTGTTTAGATAGTGTAATTATGTGAAAATAATTTCAAATGTTGTTTTATGTAGCAAATTTTTAATGAGAAGCATATTATATGAGATTATGTTGTTTAGATGTTGAAAGTTGAAATTAGGATAACAGATTTCTATTTAATTGGACAAATTAAAATATACTTTAATAAGAATAAATATTTTTAGTCTTATTAAAATAAAAGCCAATATATTTTAATGCAAAAAACAATGTTTTAGTTTTACAAAAATAAAAGATGTATTATAATTACAAATATAATTGACCTTTTATAAAAGATGTATTATAATTATAAATATAATACATATATAAAGGAGAATGATTTATGAAAACAGAAGTTGTTATGAAACGTCCATTGTTTGGATATGAGATTAGTCAAAAATCAAAGAGTGAATTTTTAAGTTCTACAGACTTGGTAAAAGCAGGAAATGTATGGAGAATAAAAAATGGGTTAGCTCCTTTTGATTTGATTGAATGGTTTAGACAAAAAGGAACTAAAGAATTTATCAATGAATTAGAAAATAAATTTGGTAAAGTAAAAATATCTGGAAAAGGAAGAGGGCATCATACATGGGTTCATCCTTTATTGTTTATAGATATTGCGTTAGCAATAAGTCCAAAGCTTAAAATTGAAACTTATGAGTGGTTATATGACAATTTATTAAAAAATAGAAATGAAAGTGGCGATAGTTTTAAAAAAATGGCAGGGACTTTATGGGTTAATTGCAATAACAAGAGTTTATTTCAAGATATAATAAAAGATACATGTTATAAAATTAGATTAGAATGTGGAATAGATGACTGGCAGAAAGCAGATGAAAATCAATTAAAATTGCGTGATAAAATGCATAATAATATATCACTACTTGGAAATGTATTGAGAAATAACGACGAAGCTATACGACTTGG
>Ga0172380_10004814_pt1 | contig 16968 bp, 16 predicted proteins | sample Leawe162metaG_FD_119747 | JGI IMG/M metagenome (GOLD analysis project Ga0172380, IMG submission 119747) | Leachate microbial communities from a municipal landfill in Southern Ontario, Canada - Leachate well 162 metaG | ecosystem: Engineered > Solid waste > Landfill > Unclassified | place...
CGCAGGCGCCACCCGGCGGCGGCTCGGACAAACCTCGGATACCATCATGCGAACCCACTACTGCGGCCAGGTCGACGCCAGTCACGTCGATCAAATCGTCACCCTGTGCGGCTGGAGCCATCGCCGGCGCGACCACGGCGGCGTCATATTCATCGATCTGCGTGACCGCGAAGGACTGGCGCAGGTCGTCTGCGATCCCGACCGGCCGCAAATGTTCGCGCGCGCGGAGGCGGTGCGCAACGAATTTGTGCTCAAGATCACCGGCAAGGTGCGCCGCCGCCCCGAGGGCACCGTCAATCCCAATCTGGCCAGCGGCGAGATCGAGATACTCTGCCAGGATCTGGAGGTGCTCAATCCGGCCGTTGCGCCGCCCTTCCAGCTCGACGAGGAGAATCTCTCGGAGAACGTGCGGCTCACCCACCGCGTGATCGACCTGCGCCGGCCGCAGATGCAGAAGAATCTCCGGCTGCGCTACAAGGCGGCGATGTCGTTTCGCCGCTTCCTCGACGCCAACGGCTTCATCGACATCGAAACCCCCATGCTCACCAAGTCCACGCCGGAAGGGGCGCGCGACTATCTGGTGCCGTCGCGGGTTCACCCCGGTCATTTCTTCGCGCTGCCGCAGTCGCCGCAGTTGTTCAAGCAGCTGCTGATGGTGGCTGGTTTCGACCGCTACTACCAGCTCACCAAGTGCTTCCGCGACGAAGATCTGCGCGCCGACCGCCAGCCGGAATTCACCCAGATTGACGTCGAGGTATCGTTCATGAGCGAGCAGGAGATCACGGCGCTGATGGAGGAGATGATACGCACGGTGTTCCGCGAGGCCCTGCAGGTTGAATTGCCTAGTCCCTTTCCGCGCATGAGCTACGCCGAAGCCATGGCCCGCTTCGGCTCCGACAAGCCCGACCTGCGCGTAACCTTGGAATTGACCGAGATCACCGACCTGATGAAGGACGTCGACTTCAAGGTCTTCAGCGGCCCAGCCAACAGCGGCGGCCGCGTCGCTGCGCTGCGTATCCCGGGGGGAGCCGGCATCTCGCGCAGCGAGATCGACGCCTACGGTGAGTTTGCCAAGATATACGGCGCCAAGGGCCTGGCCTGGATCAAGGTAAACGATGCGGGCAAGGGTCGCGACGGCCTGCAGTCGCCCATCGTCAAGAACCTGCACGACGCGGCGCTGGCGGGTCTAATTCAGCGCTGCGGCGCCGCCGATGGCGACCTCATCCTCTTCGGCGCCGACAAGGAGAAGGTGGTCAACGACGCGCTTGGCGCGTTGCGCACCAAGATCGGTCACGAGAAGGGGCACCTGAGCGGCGACAAGTGGCGGCCGCTGTGGGTGGTGGACTTCCCGATGTTCGAGTTCGACGACGAGAACCAGCGCTGGTCGGCCTGCCACCATCCCTTCACCGCTCCGAAGGACGGCCACGAGGACAAGCTGGCCTCCGATCCCGGCGCCTGCCTGGCCAAGGCTTACGATCTGGCGCTGAACGGCTGGGAAATCGGCGGCGGCTCGGTGCGTATCCATAATTCGGACATGCAGTCGAAGGTCTTCAGAGCCCTGGGCATAGGCGAAGAGGAAGCGCGGCTCAAGTTCGGCTTCCTGCTCGACGCCCTGAAATACGGTGCGCCGCCGCACGGCGGCCTCGCCTTCGGACTCGACCGCATCGTCACCATGATGGCGGACGCCGAATCGATCCGCGATGTCATCGCTTTCCCCAAGACCCAGCGCGCCCAATGCCTGCTCACCGATGCGCCTTCGGCAGTGGATGAGAAGCAACTGCGCGAGTTGCACATCCGTCTGCGGCAAAAGGTCGAGACCCTGGTCGAAGTGGGCAAGTCGGCGACTTGATTCCATGCCGGGAAACAAGAATCCGGTCTCGGTATTGGTGCTGATCCACACGCCGCAACTGCAGGTGCTGTTGCTCGAACGGGCCAGCCGACCTGGCTTCTGGCAGTCGGTGACCGGCAGCCAGGAGGATGGCGAATCCCTTGAGCGCACCGCCCGTCGCGAAGCGCAGGAAGAAACCGGAATGATCGTGACGCGGGAGGCGCTCGTCGACTGGCGCCTATCCAATCGTTACGAGATCTTCGCGGCGTGGCGCCACCGCTACCCCGAAGGGGTGAGCCACAATCTCGAGCACGTCTACAGCTGCTGTGTCCCGCGCGGCACGCCGGTCACCGTCGCTCCCGAGGAGCACCTGGCGCATCAGTGGCTGCCCTGGCGGGAAGCCGCGGCCAAGGTATTCTCGTGGAGCAACCGCGATGCAATCCTGATGCTGCCGCTGGCTCAGCAAACTCTTGCGCGCACCTGAGCGGCGATCGCCCCCTTGAGGCAGTTCGGACACAGACAACCCTGGCCCGCTTCGGGCAGCGGCAGGAGCGGCATGCGGCTGCACCAACAGGTCTTGTCCCCCGCTGCCGTGCCGCAGCGAAAGGCGGCAGCGCAAATCGGGCAGGTGCTGGTGGGCGCTGAGCGAGGCTTGTCGGACATGGGGAAAATGTAACGCCGCGCGCGATTCAAGGCAAGCAGGCAAACCAGGGCGAACACGCAAATCCGCGCCGCAGGTAGAATCCCCGCTGTTGTCATCCCTCACGACCATCATGACCGACAAGCTGACCGCCGCCGTGAAGACGGGCATCCTGGCCGAGGCACTGCCCTACATCAAGCGCTTCCACGGCAAGACCATCGTGATCAAGTATGGTGGCAACGCCATGACGGACGATCATCTCAAGCACTGCTTCGCCCGCGACGTGGTGCTGCTCAAGTTGGTGGGCATGAATCCCGTGGTGGTCCACGGTGGTGGCCCGCAGATCGACGACATGTTGAAGCGCGTCGGCAAGAAGGGGGAGTTCGTTCAGGGCATGCGCGTCACCGACGCCGAGACCATGCAGGTCGTCGAAATGGTCTTGGGCGGCCATGTTAACAAGGAAATCGTCAACCTCATCAGCCATCACGGCGGCAAGGCCGTCGGCCTGACCGGCAAGGACGGCGGGCTGATCCGCGCCAAGAAGCTGCTGATGCCGGCCGAGGGCAATCCCGAAGACCTGCTCGACATCGGCCAGGTTGGCGAGATCGTCGCCATCGATCCGGCGCTGATCTTCCTGCTGCACTCCAGCGCCTTCATTCCGGTGATCGCCCCCATCGGTGTCGGCGACACCGGCGAGACCTACAACATCAATGCCGACCTGGTCGCCGGCAAGATGGCCGAGGTGCTCAAGGCGGAAAAGCTGATCATGCTCACCAATACGCCCGGCGTCCTCGACGAGCAGGGGAATCTGCTCACCGGCATCACCCCAAGAGTAATCGACGAGATGGTCGCTGCCGGGACGCTCTCCGGCGGCATGCTGCCGAAGATAGGATCGGCCGTCGATGCGGCGCGCAGCGGGGTCAGGAGCGTGCACATCATCGACGGTCGGGTCGAGCACGCGCTGCTGCTCGAGATATTGACCGATGAAGGCGTGGGCACGCTGATCAAGAGCAAATGACTGCCGGCGACAGGGGGGAGGAAAAGCGGATGGCCTACAAACCAGGCGAGCGAAAGCTGCAGATCCTGCAGGTCATCGCCGAGATGCTCCAGGAGCCGGCTGGCGAGCGCATCACCACGGCCGCCCTGGCCAAGAAGCTGGACGTCTCCGAAGCGGCGCTGTATCGCCATTTCGCCAGCAAGGCACAGATGTTCGAGGGCTTGATCGCGTTCATCGAGGAGAGTCTGTTCACCGTCGTCAACAAGATCAGCAACGAGGAGGAGTCGGGGCTCAAGCAGGCGCAGATGATCATCGCCCTGCTGCTCGGCTTCGCGCAGAAGAATCGCGGCTTGACGCGGGTACTCGTCGGCGACGCGCTGGTGTTCGAAAACGACAGGCTGCAATCGCGCGTCAACCAACTGCTCGACCGCATCGAAGCCTCCGTCAAGCAGGCGCTGCGCGTCGCCGCGACCCAGGGCACACTGACTGCCGAGCACAATTTCGCCGCTCATGCCAACCTGCTGCGCTGTTTCGCGCTCGGGCGCCTGCAGCAGTTCGTCAAGGGCGGGTTCAAGGACGACCCGCTCGCCTACTGGCCACAGCAGTGGCCGCTGCTCGCGGGCTAGTACGGCACTCCCGCCGCCCTCTCGGGGAGAGGGGGTGACGCTGGTTCGCCGCTGTGGGTCGAACCGTATACGGCCCTTGCCTGGGCGGCGGCCCGGCGGCGAGGGCTAGGACTTGCGCAGAGCTTCGGCAGCGTCCAGCGCGAAGTAGGTGAGGATGCCGTCGGCGCCGGCACGCTTGAACGATAGCAGCGCCTCCATCATGCAGGCCTCGCCTTCTATCCAGCCGTTCAGGGCAGCGGCCTTGAGCATCGCGTATTCGCCGCTGACTTGATAGGCGTAGGTCGGCACCCCGAATTCGTCCTTGACCCGGCGCACGATGTCCAGATAGGGCATGCCCGGTTTGACCATGACCATGTCGGCCCCTTCCCCCAGGTCGAGCGCCACTTCCCGCAGTGCCTCGTCCGAATTGGCCGGATCCATCTGGTAGGTGTACTTGTTGCCCGTGCCCAGGTTGCCGGCAGACCCTACCGCGTCGCGGAAGGGTCCATAAAAGGATGAGGCGTACTTCGCGGCGTAGGCGAGGATGCGCGTGTAGATGCGCTTGTCGGCGTCGAGTTCGGCGCGGATGCGGGCGATGCGCCCGTCCATCATGTCCGAGGGCGCCACCACATCCGCGCCGGCGCGGGCGTGGGTGAGCGCCTGCTTCGCCAGGGCTTCCAGCGTCTCGTCATTGAGCACATAGCCGCTGGCGTCGTTTGGGTCGATGAGGCCGTCCTGGCCGTGGCTGGTGTAGGGATCCAGCGCCACATCGGTGATGACGCCCAGTTCCGGAAGTTCTTTCTTGAGCCGCGCCACGACCCGAGGCACCAGGCCATCCGGATTCCACGCCTCCTCGGCACCCGGGGTTTTCAGCTTGGCATCGACGACCGGAAACAAGGCTAAGGCCGGTATGCCTAGCCGATGTGCACGCTCCGCCACCGGCAAGAGCTTGTCCAGGGTCATGCGCACCACCCCCGGCATCGAGGTGACAGGCTCGCTACGGCGACGTCCGTCGAGCACAAAAACCGGATAGATCAAATCGTCTGCGGACAAGCGGCTCTCCCGCATGAGACGGCGCGAAAATCCATCCCGACGCATCCTGCGCATGCGTACTCCGGGGAATACACCTTTTGTAATCATGGTTTTAGAAAAAAATAGTTGATGAATTTAGGGAACTATTGTCAGCACAGCATTATCATATTGTACAGACGGCGACGAGCTGTCTCCCGCTTCTCCTCCCTGAGCGGGTGCCTTAATCCTCATTAAGGCCTTGTGCCCCCGGTCTTCTCCCCTTTGGCCGGGGGCCTTTTTATTCAGAGCCCCCGGACGACCTTGAAGTCGCCGGGGGCACTGGGGATAACCAGCTACCTATCGTTTTCTCCGCCTCTTCGACACCCGCCTTCTTCAGGCTAGAGAATAGCTGCACCGTGATCTGGCTGCCGTAGACACCCAAGGCGTCGCGCACCGCGAGCAGGGTCTTCGCCGCTTCCTGGCGAGACAGCTTATCCGCCTTGGTCAGCAGAACATGGATGGGACGGCCGGTCAGCACGTACCAGTCGATCATTTGTGCATCCAGTTCCGTCAGGGGATGGCGCACGTCCATGATCAGTACCAGACCGATCAGGTTGGGGCGGCAGGTCAGATAGTGCTCGAGCAGATGCCGCCATTGCTTACGCACGACTTCCGGAACGGCAGCGTAGCCGTAGCCGGGGAGATCGACGAGATAGGCGCCATGACGCAGGCGAAACAGATTGATGAGCTGCGTGCGGCCGGGCGTCTTGCTGACGAAGGCTAGACGCGTATGTCCGGCCAGGGTGTTGATGGCACTCGACTTGCCCGAGTTCGAACGCCCGGCGAAGGCGATCTCGGGCGCCGTCGAGGGCGGCAGATCGGCGGGCTTGGCGACGGATACCTCGAACACGGCATGGCGGAACAAAGACATGGAACGTATGTGTACTGGGCGCTGGATGGAAGGCTTGGTATAGAATAACAGTTTGCGTATCGTCGAGTGTCGAGGAGTAGCACCATGAATCGTTTCCTGCTAGCCGCCATCGCGTCCTGCCTGATCAACATCGCTTCAGGCCCTGCGCATGCAGCGGGTGCCAACGCGGCTGTCAATCCGGCGCGCGGCAAGGAGATCGCCACGACGGTCTGCGTGGCCTGCCACGCCGCCGACGGCAACAGTTCCATCGCCGGCAATCCGAAGCTGGCCGGACAGAGTGCCGGTTACACTTACAAGCAGCTCAGCAATTTCAAGGGAAGCGAGGGCAAGGCGCCCGATCGTGTAAATCCGATCATGAACGGCATGGTGGCAGGTTTGAGCGACGCCGACATGAAGAGTATCGCCGCCTACTACGCGGCGCAGAAGCTCGTTCCCGAAGTGGCCAAGAATCACGAGACCGTTGATTACGCGAGGCAGCTGTATCGCGCCGGCGACGCCGCCAAGGGTCTGCCGGCCTGCGCCGGATGCCATGGTCCCAGCGGTGCCGGTGTGCCCAAGCAGTTCCCGCGCCTCTCTGGTCAATTCGCCGAATACACCGAGACGCAACTGAAGAGTTTCCGTAGCGGCGAACGGAGCAACGACGCCAACAAGATGATGCGCAGCATCGCCTTGAAGATGACCGACCCGGAGATCAAGGCGCTGGCTGACTACGTCGCCGGGCTGCGCTAGACGTTTCCCTTCTGGAAGCGCACGATGGCGCGGCCATCTGCCGCCATTTTCGGCTGCGGTTTCCATGCATGGCCATAGACGATCTCGAAGCTCGCCGGTAATCTGCCGCCGCTGCGCTGCAGTTCGAAGGCCGCGAACACCCGCCGCCACTGCCGCCAAGGCAGGCTTCCCAGCAGGCTGTCGCGCACGCCCAGGCGCCGCTGGTCGGCAAGCAGGCCGCGCGCCGTGGGGTAGGTCAGGGTGAGCATTTCCATGTCCATCACCGGGTCGCCGAAGCCGGCTGCGACCAGCATGTCGCCCAGATCGTGCATGTCGTGGAAGCGGCGCAGCGGCGATTCCACCTCCGCTCGCGCACAGGCCGCGCGCAATTCTTTCAGGGTGTCCGGCCCCAGCATGGAGAACATCAGCAGCCCGCCGACTTCGAGCGCACGGTGTATCTCGCGCAAGGCGGGCAGGGGATCGTCAAGCCAATGCAGAACCAGATTGGACCAGGCAAGACCGAGGGTATTCGCAGCCAGGGGTAAGGCGCGCAGGTCGGCATTGAGCAGGGCCGGTGAACGCCGCAACAGGCGTTGGCGCCAGGAGACCCGCGCGCGCACGGCGTCGAGCATCGGACGCGCGAAGTCGATGGCGAGTGGCAGCGCTCGCGGGTAGCGCCGCTGCAATTCGCGCATCCCGTCGCCGGTGGCGCAGCCGATGTCGGCCACGCGTGTCGGCGCAAGAAGCACCAGATCCAGCCGTTCGGCCATGCGGGCCCCGGTCTCGCGCGCCAGAACCGCCGAAGCGTCGTAGCTTGCTGCAGCGCGGCTGAAGTCCTGCCGCATGGCTATCCTGGCATCGCCTGCTGACCAGGGCGGAAGGCCGGCGCCGCTCGGTGCCCTGCCCGGGCGCTGTCGGCAGTGAGCCGCATGTCACCAAACGAAATCGAAGTGGTGGCAGCCATGAAATTTCCTATTTGGCATAGTGCCGGGCAACAGCACTAGAATGGGGAGGGCAGATGATGGTGGAAGGGCATGCGCGTGTCAATCGATAGCACTTTGCTGGCCGTCGCCGGCGGCCTGCGGCGGCTTCTCGGCAGCGTTGCCTTGGCGCAGGACTGCCTGCTCTGTGGCGGCCCCGCGGCCGATGCCTTGCTCTGCCGCCCCTGCGCCGACAGCTTGCCGCGGCTGCCTGACGCGCTATGCCCGGTCTGCGCTCTGCCCACGCCCGGCGCCGGCATTTGCGGTGCCTGCCAGACACGCAGGCCGAACTTCGACGCGACAACGGCTGCCTTCCGCTACGACTTTCCAGTCGACCGTCTGGTGCAATCCCTCAAGTATCAGCATCGCCTGGCGCTGGCTCCCTGGTTCGCCACAGCCATGCTGGCACTTTCGCCGCCACCCGGACGCCACGATCTGCTGCTCGCGCTGCCCCTCGCACCGCGGCGTCTGGCCGAGCGCGGCTTCAACCAGGCGCTGGAGATTGCGCGGCCGCTGGCGCACGCGCTCAGCCTGCCGCTGGAACTCGACCTCTGCGTGCGGCGCATCGAAGGCGTTCCGCAGGCCAGCCTGCCCTGGCGGGCGCGACAGCGCAATGTGCGCGGCATTTTCGAGGTGCAGCGCGACTTGACCGGAAAGTCGGTGCTGGTGGTCGACGACGTTATGACTACCGGCGCCAGCCTGAATGAATTGGCGCGCACCCTGAAGAAACACGGTGCCGCTCGCGTGGACAACTGGGTGGCGGCGCGGACGATCCTGCACTGAGCAGCGCCCGGCAATGCCGGGCGCCCCCTGTCAGGCTAGCGCAGTTTCCTGTCCAGGAATGCGCTCATGTCGGCCGTGAGTCCCTCGCTGGCTCGCGCGCGAAGAAAAGCCTCGCGCGCCTCCGTCGCGTGGCCATCGGCTTCCAGCGCCGTCCCCAGTCCCAGCCACCACCGACCTTCGCCCGGCTTGAGCCGCGCCGCGGCCCTGAAGCGGGCAGCCGCCTCGCTCGACCGTCTAAGTCTTTGCAGCAGCACGCCGGCGAAGCCCTGATATTCGGCCCGCTCCTCGGCGTAGACCGCATGTCGCTGCAGGGTGAACCACGCCTCTTCGGTCTGCCCGTTCTCGGCCTGGATGCGGGCCAACGCCATGGCCCAATCGATGTGCGTCGGGAGGATGATCAAGCCCTCCTTGAGCAGGTTCTGCGCCTCTTCCCACTGCCGCTGCTCGGCGTACATGCTGAGCAAGGTTTGGCGTGCGCCCAGGTGACGCGGGCTCTCCCTGAGAATCGCCTTGAACTGTGCCGCCGCTTCGCTCGTTCGGCCCTGCTGATAGGCGTTCACGGCCTTGCGGAATTCCTGCTCGATCTTTTCGCCCGGCGCCACATCCTTCTCTATCGTCGGCGGCACTTCCGCCGCCTGGGGAGCCGGCTTGGCGGCAGCGGCAGTTCGGCCGGTCTCGGTCGCAGGCGCGGGCGCACTGACCGACTGCGCACGTTTCGGTGCTGGCGCCGGACGTTGGGAAGCGTCGGACTTCTTGCGTACCGGCGTGGCTGCCATCGCCGCCTGCTGCACTGGGGCCGGTGGCGGAGCAGCCGCCGCGGGCAGCGCATCGCCGCCCAGATCCGGCGTGACTGGCGGGGGTGAGGGGTTTGCCCGCGCCAGATCGCCAGCGGCCGCCGGCAGGCTCGGCGCCTCCGCAACGGCGAGCTTATCCGGCGCCTTTGCGGGGACCGGGACAGCCACCACGGCGCTTGGTGGCGTAGCAGCCTGGAACAGGTTCCACGCCGCAGGCAACCAATAGTCGGAGACCTGTAACAGCGCATAGGCAACCACTGCCAGGGCAACAAAGATCCAGGTGCCGCGACCGACGCGCCGCACCGCCCTTCCTGCCGCCGGCGCTTGCACCTGATTCGGCAGCTGCGCGACGCCGGCTTGCACCTGGCGCGCGGCGAGATCGCGCAACATCTTGTTGATCAGGCTCATCGCGTCTCGATCTCAAGCAAAAAAGGAACTCCACCAGCTGCCGCTGCGAACCCCCTCCGTGTCACGCGCCGCGGCCTTCACATGACGCGCGGCCACGGTCGCCTCCCCCTCGCCATAGGCGGCCAGGAGAGCCTTGTTGGCAAGAATATTCACCAGGCGCGGCAGGCCCTGGGAATAGCGGTGCAGGCTGGCCAGGGCCGGGCGCGAAAACAGGTGGCCGCCGCGATAGCCGGCGACGTTCAGCCGGTGATCGACATAGGACGCTATCTCGTCACGACGCAGGCCCTTCAAGTCGTAGTGGAAGGCGATGCGTTGGGACAGTTGCCGCACCGAAGGGTCGGCGAGCTTGCGGTTGAGTTCCGGTTGGCCGAAGAGCACCAGGTGCATCAGCTTGCGTTTTTCCGTCTCGAGATTGGATAGCAGACGCAGGGCTTCAAGGCTCTCCAGGGGCGCGCTCTGCGCCTCATCGACGCAGAAGACCACCGTCTTGCCGCTGCGGGCCAGGTCGAGCAAGCGCTTGTTGATCTGCTTGACCAACTGCACCTGCCGCTGGGCCGGATCGAGTTTCAGCCGGAGTTCGTCCGCAACCACCAGCAGCAACGACGCCGGGTCGAGCGACGGATTGGGCATGTAAGCGGTAAAGTACTTGTCGCCGAGCGTGGCAAGAAACCGGCGGCAGAGCAAGGTCTTGCCGGCGCCGACCGCGCCGGTGATCTTGATGAAGCCCTCGCCGCTGGCGAGGGCCACCGCCAGTGTGTTGAGCGCCTCCTGATGCGAGGACGTGGCCAAGGCAAAGGAGGTATCCGGGGTGATCCCGAACGGCCTCTCCTTGAGCCCGAAATGAACGCGGTACAAATCAGCGCACCGAGGACTGCACCAAGGCACGGCGCGGGTCCAGTTCCTGGATGCGCCCCTGGAGGTCGAGCAGGTCGTCTCGCGCCAATTTGTCGCTGTTGATGATGGTCGGTTTCATCAGGATCACCATTTCGCTCTTGCTGTAGTCGGAGTTGCGCTGCCCGGTCAGGGCGCCGACGACCGGCACGTCGCCCACGCCGGGCAGCTGCGACCTTCCCTGCTGCTGCTTCTGCCGCATCAGGCCACCGATGGCGACGATGTTGCCATCCCTGACCCTGACGATGCTGTCGGTCTCATTGATGGTCGATGCGGCCAGCGGCAACTTGAATATGCCCTGGGCGCCCAGGTCGATTATCTTCTGCGCATCCGTTACCGATGATACCGCTGGGTGAACGTGCAAGATGATGTTGCCATCGTCGTCGACCTGCGGCGTGACGTCGAGCGAGATGCCGGAGAAATAGGGCTGCAGGGTCAGGCTGGGCGCCGTCCCGGGGATCGTCGTCGTGGCCGTGGTGCCACCGCTGACGTTGGTGATGAACAGTTCGTCGGTGCCCACCTTGAGCAGGGCCTTCTGGTTGTTCAGCGTGGCGATGCGCGGGCTGGAAAGTACGGCAACGTCGCCCTGGGTCTCGAGGAAGGAGATCAGTGCCGCGAAGTTGCTGGTCTGGAATGCCAGGCCAATGAAGCCCTGACCAAGCGCCGCCGCGGTGACGGCGCCCAGGGCTCCCGGGGTAACGCTCACATCGGCGCTGGCGATGGTGTTCGCTCCTGAGGCTGCGCGTGTCGTCAGCGTCGTTCCGGGGGTGACGATGCCGGCCTGGAGCGCCAAAGGATTGTGCCCCTTCAGCGGCGACCTCGGTGTACCGAACAGGGACCAGTTGATGCCTGACTGCGCACTGCGGTTCAGGGTTACCTCGATGATCTTGGCCTCGAGCATGACCTGTCTTTCGACCACGACTTGGGTCGCCTTCAGGTAGGTCTCGACATTGCGGATGTCGGCGGGAAAGGCCCGCACGACTACGACGCCGGACATTTGATTGACGATTACCTGGCGCCCGTCGGCGCTGCCGACGATGGCCTTTAGCGCCGCGGAAAAATCGCGCCAGAAGTCCGAGTCGGAACTCATGCTCACACGGCTGGTTTCTGTCGCGCGCGTGCCGGTGCCCGTGACGCCGCCGAGGCCAGCGCCGCCAGCCGCGGCGACGGAAATGCCGGTCGTGCCGGGGGCGATACCCGACGTACTGCCGGACTGGCCGGCACTGACCGAACTGGAGGTCACGCGCAGGTCGCTGCTGCCCTGGCGGTTGCCGGAGAGGTAGTTGATCTGGAACACGCGAGACTGCAGCGCGTTCGGCTGAATGAAGATGCGCGTGCCCTGAAGCTTGAAATCGTAGCCGTACAGTTCGCGTATGGATTCCAGGGCCTCGAGCAAGGTCACATCCTTGAGACTGACGGTGATCTTGCCGCTCAATTCGGGCGGCAACAACATGCTGTAGCGCGTGGAACTGACCAATGCCATGAACACCTGTGCCGCGGGGGCATCGACCACCGACAGGTCGAAACGCGGCTCGGTGCTCTGTGCCGAGCGCGGCGGGTCTATCTTCAGGGGCGGCATCAGCGCTCTGTCTATGTTCTCCGGCGGCGGCTTGCGTTCGCTCGCGGCGCGCTTCAGCTCGTCGTTGATGCCATCCAGGGCGAGGCCCGGGCGCTGCTGCGGCGTCGCGCACGCGACCAAGCTCAGAGCCGCGACCACGACAGCCGCGCGCGCCTGGCCACCAAGCAGGCTCAGCCGGGTACTCATCGCTTGTCCTCTGCCTGCGGCCTGGGCGGCAGCGCGACCGAGGCTCTCTTGCCCGCTGCCGGCGTCAACTTGAGCACCTCCCTGCCCTGCGGTCCCTGCAGCACAGCCTCGCTATCGCTGAGCTTCACGAGCCTGGCGCTGCCGATGCTGCCGCCCAGTGCCACGGTCTCGCCGTTGATCACCGCCAGCGCCTTGCCGTTCGGCTGCAGGACGATGGTCTGCAGGCTGTAGCCCCCAGGCGTCGCGGAGGCGGGCGTCGCCGGCGCGGCAGCGGCGGCCGACGGCGGGCGCATGGGATCGCCCAGAGCCGACTGTGCGGCCACCGGAGCAGCTCCGCCCATGGCGAGGGTGGCGATCAGCAGGCTCTGTCCGCGCTTCAGACGGTCAGCCATTGCCGGTTCCTGCTCAGGGTAAAGACCGTCAGCGTCATGACGTTGCGCGGATATTGTTCCGCCACCAGGTTGAGCTTGTTCCAGAGAATTCGGTTGGGCATGGCCTCCAGTTGTTCGAGATACTGCAGCAAGTCTTTGTAGCTGCCGGCGACGCGAATCTCGATGCCGTGCTTGTAGAGATTCGGCAGGGGCTCGGCCGTTGCCGCACCCGCCTTGCCGTCCTTCTGTTCCTCGCCGCGTTCGATCAGAAAGCTGGGCGGCAAGGTGCGCAGCGACATCAGCTCCAGCTTGGGGTTGCCGGCGAGCAGGGATTCGAGAAAGGCGGGCATTTTCTCCGGCGGCACCATCCTGTTCGAAAGCGCGCTCAGTCTGGCGTCGACCGCCGCCATTGCCAGGCGTGTTTCGCGCAGGCTGCTGCGCTTGCCGGCATTGGGATCCTTGGCTTGCGCCCGCGCCTGAGCCAGGGCCGCCTCGATGCCGGGCAGCGCCGCAGTCGCCTCGGCAGCCCGCTTGTCGGCGCTTGCCTGGCGCTGCAGTTGCGGCGTGAGCAGGTAGACATAGCCAAGAATGGCGATCGCCAAGAGCAGACCGACGGCGACAATCAGTCGTTCGAGCTGCGCCAGCGCATCGAAGCGAGCCGCGAGCCGGCGCCATTTCTCGCTCACGGCCTTAGCTCCGCCGGCCTGTCGCTGGCGGCCGCAACAACGTTGGGGGCACTGCTGGTCAGCGCGAATTCGACGTATTTCGGCTGCGCCGCGGCGCTGGCGACAGTCGGCTTGGCCTTGTCGAAGTCGGTGCGCCGGATATCGAGCGAGGCAAAGCTGCGTCCGTGAAAAGTCGTCTCGCCGTTCAGGCGGCGGATGTATTCCGGCAGAGAGGCGGGCTGCAGCATGCGACCGTGAATTTCCATCTCGCGCCCGCCCTCGCTGAGGGTGAAACCGGTAAGCCAGAGTCCGTTCGGCGTCTGCCGCGCGAAGGCGCGCAGGAACTGCGCGAATCCCTGCGACGAGCCAAGACCGGCGCTCTCGAGATAGGCCATCAACTCCTCACGCCCCTTGAGCTGGCTGCTGGCCGCGAGCAGTTCGGCCAGCAGCTTGTCGTCGCGCTGGCGTGCCGCCAGATCCTTGCTCAAGGCAGCAAGCTGATCCTTTGCTGCCTGCAGCCGGCTCTGCAGTTCCTGGCTGCGCCGCTCCCTGAGCCTGGCGTCATTGCCGTTCCAGGCCGCGGCGGCGGCCACCAGCAACAGCAGTGCCAACGCCGCGACCGCCACCTTGTTGGCCGCGAGCAATTCGCGCCTTTGACGCAGGTCGGAACTGAGGAGGTTGATCTGCTGGCTCATGGCAGGGGTCAATTCACCGTGTCGCGCAAAGCGGCACCGATGGCCTTCAGATAGTGGGTCTGGCGCATAGGCAGGGCCAGTTCCGGCGCGGAAGGGAAGTCGAGCACCGTGGCCAGATCGAGTTCAGCGACCAGCACCGAGAGAAACTCGCGCAGATAGCCGACCAGGGCCGAGCCCTCCGGCAACGGCGCCACGAGCAGCTGATTGACCCGGATGTGCCCAAACTGCCGGTCGAAATTGTCGAGCGATCGCTGCGCCTCCAGGGCGACACGCGCGAACAGCGCTTCGCGCTGCGCCGCCTCGACATTGATGAACTGGGAGAGCGGCGCATCGATGCGCCGCAGTGCGTAGAGCTCCCCGCCGTAGGTGAAGCTGAGCATGCTGCCCGTTTCGTCAAAGCTCAACAGGGCCAGACCGAGGTTGTCCTCCTCGAACAGGGCCGCAATGTTGCGCTGGGCCAACTCCGGAACATCGATCGCCTCGAGCGTCAGCTTGGCGTTGTCGAAGGCCGCGACGCGCGGCCGCAGCAGCGCCCTGTTGGCGGCAATGGCCCAGACCTGGCGGGCGCGCGCGCCCGCGCCCGGCTCCACGGGAATCTGCAGCAGATCGATGTTCGCCGACTCGGCCGGGTAGTGCAGCATGTCCTTGATGCGCCAGCGCAGGGCCTCGCGCAACTCCTCGGCCGGCACGTCCGGCGGCTCGACCTGCAGCATCTGATATTCGCCGTCGCCGAGCAGCACCGTACAGCGATAGCTGGCCAAGCCCAGGTCCTTGCGCAGGGCGCGCAATACGCGGCTCTCGTCACCGCCGCTCGCCCGGCTGTGCAGCAGCAATACTTCGGGCTTGCGGCCCGGCGACCGGCGCACGTGGGCGAGATCGATCCGGCCTGCGACATAGGCCACGCTCATCCAGCCGTCATGCACTTTCGGGCGTAGAAATGGCAGCATCGATCCCACCGCTAAGTGTCAAGCCGAGTATAGCGGCCAGGCGCTGGCGCTTGACCGAGTAAAGAGGCCTTAACTGCCCACAATTCGCGGCTTAGTAGCGCTCGCGCAGATAGATGAACGGGGTCTTTGGCGCACCGAAGTTGGCACGTGCGCCCGGATCGCTCTTGCCCGCGCACCAGGCGTACTGCAGCCACGGCAGGTTGCCGGCGCTGCTTGCCGGCGGCGGCGACCAATCGATGCAGGAGTTGTCGGATGTGCTGCCGCCCAGATTGAGGGCGACATCGACCGCGCCTTGATGACCGTTGCCCGGTGCCGCGAGAAGGAAATAACCACCGCCAGCGGCCAAGGTGCCACCGCCACTGGCAGCCGGCAGGGGCGACAAACAACGCGAGCCGCTGATGCCCGCGCCGCAACCGATCGCCAACGAATTGGCGACGACTGCCGTACAGCTGTCGAGGGTGTTGCTGGCGAATATCGGCGTGCCGGAAGCAGTGCCGCTGACATATTGCGCGACCACGGGCAGGCGCATCGGCAGCAGCTCCGAGCCATAGGCATTGCCCAGGACCAGCCGACCATAGCGCATCCGCAGCGTCCCCAGCTTCTTGTGGGTGAAGCTGCCGCCGCCGTGGACGGTCGGGTTCATATCCAGTCCGCCCAGCGCCGGCGCCGTCGTCGCGCCAATGTCGCCCTCGTTGGCGCTCACCGCAATGCCGATATCCAGTCCGTCGAAAGGTCCCCAGTTGGCGCCTGCCGGTGCGCCCGGCCGAACATAGGCGAGGCTGCTGGCGCCGAGGGAAAAGATGCCGCCACTCCAGGATCCGCCAATGGCGCCACCACCAAAATAACGCAGCGAGGCGCCGAGATCGACGCCGCTGTCGGCATTCTCTGCGGCAAGGCTGATGCCTGCGTGAGCATAGCTGCCGGCGTAGTTCTGGGTCAGCACGTCGGCGCCGTTACGCGCCTCGACGAGCTGCGCCGAGACGCTTCCCGAACGGAGGACGCTGAAGCCCTGGTCCATGTAGGTGAAGGGCGCAGCGCCGGCGCTGCAGGCATCGGCCACGCTGGCAACAGCCGTGAAGTGGTCGGGGATGAAGCGGCCGAAGGGTCCACTGGCGGCCGAACCGAACATGCAGCCAAACTTGCCGCCTACCGCCGCGTTGCTGAAATCCGAGGTGCATTCCGGCTGCAACTTGCGCGAATCGACGTAGGCGAACCCGTCGTCGTAAACGGCGTTGGCGGCGAGGCTGTAGTTGCCCACCTCGGAAAAGGTGTTGCCATCGACGTAGGCGATGCCGCTGGCCTTGGCGGCGGCGGGAAAGCCAGGAGTAGACAGGGTGCCATGCGCGTTGAGGCCGGCGACCAAGGCGGCATTCAACTTCGGCGTGCCGTCGTAGCCGGTCAGGGCCGTCGCCGTCAGCCTGAAGCTGTCGGAGCCGGCGCGGAATGCCGGCGTGCCGCTGCTGCCGGTCTGGACCGCGTTGCTGGTCACGGTGAAGGATGTCGGGCGCACGGCGAAATTATCGGAGGAGCAGGAGCAGGAACAGTTGCTGCAGTTGTAAGGTGTGGTCGCGCAGCTGTATGCCACCCGGACGCGGGCGTTCCTCAGGGCTCCGGCCGAGGCGAAGGTGAAGGCCTTGCGCTGGTTCGCGGTAAAGGACGAAGGCACCGTTGACGACGAATCCTGAATCGAGGCATAGCTGCTGCAGGTGCCGCTGCCGGCATCGACGATCTCGGCCCGATTCACCGTCAGCGCTCTACCGGCGAGAGACAAGAGGTCCAGATTGAAGGCGGCGCCGGCGAGCTTGGTGTAGATCGGCGAATAGGCGGCAGCGCCGACCTCGATGACATCGAAGCTGCAGGCGCCAAAGTTCAGGCTGCAGGACTCGGTGGCGCCATTGAAACAGCGTGTGGCACCGCTCGCCGCCGGTGCCGTAGCGGTGGCACCCAGC
>Ga0172380_10004815_pt1 | contig 16967 bp, 16 predicted proteins | sample Leawe162metaG_FD_119747 | JGI IMG/M metagenome (GOLD analysis project Ga0172380, IMG submission 119747) | Leachate microbial communities from a municipal landfill in Southern Ontario, Canada - Leachate well 162 metaG | ecosystem: Engineered > Solid waste > Landfill > Unclassified | place...
CTCCGCTTCTTTAAGGCCTGAATAATCCAGGCTGTCTTCCCTGGAATGATCCAGATTGGTATATTTTTCCCGGATGATTCTTGCCGGTTTCCCCGAAAGGAAACAAACCCTCCCGGCCAGATAAAACAAATACTCGATATCATGCGCCACGATAATTGTGGGAATCTTGATCTTCCGGAGGATCCCGGACATTTTTTCCATCAGCCACATACTGTTGGCATAATCCAGGCCGGAGAACGGTTCATCCGCAAGCATTACCGCCGGATCGGAGATCAACCCTCTCATTACCGACACATACTGCTGCTGACCGCCGCAGAGCTGATAAGGATACTTGTCCAGATTAAAAGGCATCTTAATTAAATCCGTCAAACAATGCAGTTTTTCTTCCTTTTCGCTTTTTTTCACCCTTTTGATTGAAAGCGGAAACAATATATTATCCCTTACCGACAACCAGGGAAAAAGACTGCTCTGATAATCCTGAAAAATATAAGCGATTGTTTTATCGGACGGCTTCCGGCCGAAAATCGATACTTCGCCGGAGTCGGGTTTAACAATCCCGGAGATCACATCCAAAAGGGTGGTCTTCCCGCATCCGTTCGGCCCGAAAATTCCCACCACTTCGCTATCTCCTACGGTCAAGTTGAAATCCTCAAATATGACCTCATCCCTTCCATCCGGCAGCTTGACCTTCCGGCTGATACTCCTGACATCGATCCCGCTCATTGAGATAACCCCTTTTCCCGGGAATTTTCCGGGCCCTTCCCGTTTAAAACTCTACCGATACAATGATCCCGACAAATCAAGGGACTCTTTTATAATCCCCTGTTCTTTATAAGACTTTTCAACCTTTATAAGCTCCTCATCATCCACCTGGCCCGATTTCAAAAACAAGGCGTCGGGGTAACTCTCCACAAAGGCTTTCTGGGTATCAGGCAAAAAGTTTGCCATTATCTTTTTTGCCTCCTGCTGGTTCGCATTGATAAAATCGATTGCCTCGTCCAGCGACTTTACTATCCGTTTTACGACCTCCGGGTTTTTCTCCGCGAATCCCTTGGAGATATTAAAACTGGCAAAAGGAAAAGGGGACCAAAAATACCGCGGGACAAGCGCGTCTTTATAAAGCAGTTTACCGATGCCTTTTTGCAAACATACGGTTACGGCCGGATCATTGGTAAATACCGCGTCCACCGCTTTCGACTCAAGGGCCGAAGCGGTCATTGCCGGGGCAACCTGCTGGATAATAACCTCATCGGGCTTGATCCCGTTCTTTTCAAGAATAAGCTCAAGCCAGGCTTTATAAGCATACGTCGGCAATATGCCGATCCTCTTGCCTTTCAATCCCGCGATGGAGCTGATCGCGGAATCCTTCTTAACCACGAACATGCTGATAGGATGCGCGCTGTCTTCCATGAGCATCGTGGCGTAAAGGAGTTTTTTCCCGCTCCTTAACTGGGCGCTGAAGGTTATCGGAAAAGCGCAATACCCGGCGGCTTCCAGCTTCCCACCGCAAAGCGCGTCCATCAGCGGCTGAGCGGTATCAAACATCTCCAGTTCGACCGCCAGTCCGTTTTTCTCGAAAATCCCCTTTTCCTGCGCCACAAATACTGGCAGGCTGATACGCAGCCGGGAATAACCGACCTTTACTTTTTTTAATGCCGCGGCATCGGCCTCAAAAACCCCGAAGAAAAAAATCGCAATCACCAATAAAAATATTGCTCTTTTTTTCATCCTGCCCCCCTATCCTTATTTTTTATGATTATCAAGCTGCCAAAATTATTTTAAGCCTTTGCCTCTTACTCTCCATCCTCCGATTGCTCCTTTATCCCGGAGCTTACGGTATATATCTCCTCAACCGGGGAAACGAATATCTTGCCGTCGCCGAATGACCCCTGGTTTGTCCTGGCGGCGTCCATGATCGCTTTGATCACCATATCTTTTTCTTTATCCTTTACGACGGTAAAAAGAAGCTCTTTGGGTAATTCATCATAGGTGACATCCCCGATCTTGATGCCTCTCTGTTTTCCCCGGCCGAAAACCGGCATTTTGGTCACCGCAGGGAACCCGGCCTCCATCAAGGCGCTAAGCACACTATCGACTTTTTCCGGCCTGACTACAGCTCTTATCATTACCATATTCTATCTCCTTATCTGTCCACTCCTGTTATCTGGTTAATTCGCGATCCCGAAAGTGATCAAAAGCTTCTCCAGCTCTTCGATCGTCAACGGCTTAGGAACGACGAAATTTGTATTCTGGTCGATCTTCCTGGCCAGAGTCCGGTATTCATCAGCCTGGGGGTGCTTGGGATCGAACTCGATCACGGTTTTCCGGTTAATCTCGGCTTTCTGCACCATGTTATCGCGCGGGACAAAATGGATCATCTGGGTGCCGATCTTCCTGGCGAGCTCTTCGATCATTTGCTTTTCATTGACCACCTGGCGGCTGTTGCAGATAAGCCCGCCCAGGCGGACACCGCCGGAATCGGCGAACTTAACGATACCCTTACAGATATTATTGGCCGCGTACATCGCCATCATCTCTCCGGAAACCACAATATAGATTTCCTGCGCCTTGCCGTCGCGTATCGGCATCGCGAAACCTCCGCAGACAACATCGCCTAAAACATCGTAAAAAGCATAATCCAGATTATGCTGGCCGTCATAGGCGCCCAACTGCTCCAGGAGGTTAATCGCGGTAATGATACCTCTTCCGGCGCATCCTACGCCCGGTTCGGGGCCTCCGGATTCGACGCAGCGTACTTTGCCATAGCCGGTTTTCATGACATAATCCAACTCCACATCCTCGCCTTCCTCGCGCAAAGTGTCTAAAACCGTCCTTTGAGCCAGGCCGCCCAAAAGCAGGCGCGTCGAATCCGCCTTGGGATCGCAGCCGACAACCATTACCTTCTTCCCCATTTCCGCCAGACCGGCTACGGTATTTTGGGTAGTGGTGGATTTACCGATACCCCCCTTACCGTAAATCGCTATTTTCCTCATCTTTACCCTCCTTTAGCTGTACTTTATTAAATTCTATTATCCCTGGATAATATCGGATCAGTCCGAAAGATAAAAAAGGCGTTTCTCATATTAATTTCTAAATATGAAAGACGCCTGTGTCTTAAACAGTTATTGCCGCTAAAAACCGCACAAATCTTTTAACGCGCTCTTGTAGCCGATACGCCAAGCATAAACGATTGCTTGATGCACCCGGAGGCAAAAAAGGCGTTCCTTGTTCAAGGAACGCCTTAGTCTGATATTTACGCTGCAATGCGTATCTATAATACTACAAGTAATAAATACGCGTTACAGGTAACTATTTATTATCCGCCGGGTCAATATGGACTTTAGCTTTTTCGCGGATAACCTTCATCGCCTTAACGACACTGACATGGGAAATCCCAAGTTTTTTCCCGATATCCCTCATCGTCAAACCTTCTTTAAGAAACGTTAATATCCGTTTCTGCCTCGGATTAAAACCGTTATTCTGTATAGCGTGGGCTAAAAATTTAATATGCAGGAAATCGCGGCAGTCCTCCCGCAACCCCGGTTTAAAACTCAAGATCTCCTCCAGCATGCTTTGATCTTTCTCTTCCCCGATCGGCATATCAAGACTGATAAAATTCGACCTCTCATTCACTTTGCGGATATAATTCTTGAGATGGAAATAACACCCCTGAAGGATATAACTATCGGTCTTGTCGCGGAGTTTCCCTTTCAAGAAATTATTCCAAAGGTGGATACTCGCTTCCTGATAGAGATCATCATGGTTGAAGCTGCGGTAATGCCCGTTCAGCTTCCAGGCAATCCTTTTAATGACAGGAGACAACTTTTTATGCAATTCTTCAAAACTCATATCTTAACCCTCATACACCCCGCGTTAATAGGTGTTACGTAGGTATCCATCATACGGTGGAAAACAAAAAAGCGCCCCTGCCCGTTTTTTCGGGCAAAGGACGCCTTAGTCCAAACACCGCTTCGTGATTAAAACCTGCGGAAAAAGAAAAAGCCTTCCGGTAAACCTGCTTCGGAAGACTTCTCTGTCTTTAACTACAACGCTGTAATCTAAAGGGAGTATACCATATTTTGCACAACTGTCAAGGGTATTTTCAGCTGTCAGCTTTCAGTCGTCAGCTGTCAGCAAAATCGAAACCAAGGTCAAAACTTTTATAATTCATAACTAGTAATTAAAAAGCAAAAACTAGAAAAATAAAGGGGACGGTTCTATTTTTTAACCCTTGTTTTGTCAGAAAAATAGAACCGTCCCCTTTATTTAGGAGGAAACGGATTACTGGTTACGAGTTACGCGTAATTTATTCTTGGTTTTGCCTTTGACTTTAGCTGAAAGCTGATAGCTGACGACTGACAGCTGATTCCCTACCTCTTCTGCATCATCAACTGCGGTATTTATTGGTAACCGGCATACGCCGGTCGCGGCCGAAGGCCTTGGGGGTAATCTTAATCCCCGGAGGGGCCTGACGGCGTTTGTATTCATTTTTGTCGACCATCGTGACAGTCTTGCGCACGACCGGTTCGCTAAAGCCCGAGGCGACAATCTCCCTTAAAGATTTATCCTCTTCAACATAAGCCTTAAGGATTCCGTCCAGGACATCATAAGGAGGCAAAGTATCCTGGTCTTTCTGACGGGGCTTGAGTTCGGCGGTGGGAGCCTTGGTTAGCACCTCTTGAGGGATGACTTTATGGATTGAATTCCGGTAACGCGATAAACCATAAACCAATGTTTTCGGCACATCTTTTATTACCGCCAGGCCTCCGGCCATATCTCCATAAAGAGTAGCGTAACCGGTGCTCATCTCCGATTTATTACCGGTAGCCAGGACCAGCCAGCCGAATTTATTGGAAAAAGCCATCAGAATATTCCCTCTGATGCGTGCCTGGAGGTTTTCTTCGGCGGTATCGCGCCCCATACCGGCAAAATAAGGTTTAAGCGCCGAAAGATACTCCCGGAACAAACCTCCTATCGAAATCGTAATACACTTAATCTTTAAATTTTCCGCCAGGGCTAAGGCATCTTTACGCGATCGGCTTGAGGTATATTCCGAAGGCATAAAAATACCGGCAACATTTCCGCTGCCCAAGGCGTCAACCGCCAGGGCCGCTACCAAAGAAGAATCTACCCCCCCGCTTAACCCGATGATCACCTTTTGAAAACCGTTTTTTACAACGTAATCCTTGAGTCCTAAAACCAACGCCTGGTAAATTTCGGCAACCGGAGACAAAGGCTCAGGCTTGCGGATCTTCCCAAGGCTGTTTTTTTCTGTAATCTTAAACTCCGGAATATCGATCCGGTTCCGGGTAAGTACGGGTTTACCCGCCGGCACCTTCAAGTCCCTGATTAATAACTCTTCCTTGAATGCCTGCGCCCTGGCAATAATTTTACCCCGGGGATCGACAATCATGCTCTGTCCGTCAAAAACTAATTCATCCTGTCCGCCGACAAGGTTGGCATACACCACAAAAACTCCGTTAGCCCTGGCTTGCTTTGCGATTACCGCCTGCCTTTCCTTCAGCTTGGAGGCGTAATAAGGTGAACCGTTAATATTCAGGATTAATCTTGCCCCCGCTTCCGCCTGGATCTTTGTCGGGCCTTCGGGATACCAGATATCCTCGCAGATATTCACCCCGAATGAAAAACCCGCGGCGGAAAAAACAAGAGGCGCGGCTCCGGGGGAAAAATAACGTTTTTCGTCAAAAACTCCGTAATTAGGCAAAAAGATCTTATGATAAACCCCTCTAACCCTCCCGCCATAGATCACCGCGGCGGCATTATAAGTTTTTTTGGCCGTTCCGGAAGCAAAACCCAATACCGCGATCATACTTTTTTTGACCTCTCCGGCCAATTCTTTCAAGGTATCGGTATTGTCGCTGATAAATTTCGGCTTTAAAAGAAGATCTTCGGGGGGGTAACCGCAAAGCGCAAGTTCCGGAAAACAAACGATATCCGCTTCGGCGCGCTCCGCTTCTTTAAGATACTGCAGAATCTTGGCGGCGTTTCCGCTTAAATCGCCGACCACAGAATTGATTTGCGCGATTGCTACGCGCAGCGGGACGCTGCTCTTCATTTTTTCTTAGACCTTATTTCTTTTGCTAAAATGATTGCCTCGGCTACTTCACGCATGGATTTACGCATATCCATGCTTTGCTTCTGGATCAAGCGGTAAGCTTCAGAGGGAAGGATATTAGCCTCCTGGGAAAGGATGTCTTTTGCCCTTTCAACCAGTTTGCGCGTAGTTAAAGCCTCTTCAGCTGAACGCGCCCTTAAATCCAATTCGGCATTCTCAATGGCAATCGCAGCCTGGTTAGCCAGTGCGGTTAGGATATCCAGTTCATGTTTGGAAAATTTATGTTTTTTAGAGGTATAGCAGTTCAAAGCCCCGATCACCCGGCCTTTTACCGCCAGCGGTACACAAGCCAGAGAACAAAGCCCCTCTTTTTTGGCAATATCCCGATTGAGATAACGCGGTTCCGCTTTAACATCCTCTACACAAATAGGCTTATTGTTTTGCGCCACTACCCCGGCAATTCCCTCTCCCAGGATAATATTAGGTTTTTTATTATAAGCCTCGGAAATCGACTGGGTAGCCCTCACGACAAGCTCTTTTTTATCCGGATCCAGCAGCATCAAAGAAGAAATCTTGGAATTCATAATCTCGGCGGTTACCTGGACTAAGAGCCGCAGTAATTCTTCCAGATACATCCCTGAAGTAATAAGGTTGGCGACCTTTGAGATCGCTTCGATCTGCTTAATGTAAATTTTAAAATTATCCTTTTTTTTGGTTGCCATATCTCCTCTTTTCTAAGAATTTCTTTATCCTGGCTAAAGCTTCTTTTAGATTGTCAAAACTGGAGGCATAAGAAATCCTGATATACCCTTCGCCGTAAGGTCCGAAAGCGGTTCCCGGGACAACCGCGACCTTTTCTTCATCCAGTAATTTACGCGAAAACTCCATTGAAGACAACCCGGTGCCCTTGATCGAGGGAAAAAGATAAAAAGCCCCCTGCGGCCTGGAACATTCAAGCCCCAGGAGATTAAGTTCGCCGGTCATGAATTCACGCCTGCGCCGGTATTCGCGTTTCATCTGTTCCACCGAATTCTTGGCGCTTACTAAAGCCTCTGCGGCAGCCATCTGGCTGGTAATCGAAACGCACATGATCGTATATTGATGGATCTTGGTCATTGCCGAGATAATTTCTTCCGGTCCGCAGGCGAAACCTACGCGCCACCCGGTCATCGCGTATGCCTTGGAAAAACCGTTGAGGTATAAAGTATTGGCCTTGGCTCCGGGCAGGGTCGGGAAAGCGGTATGCTCGAAATCATAAGTCAAATCCCCATAAACCTCGTCGCAGATACACAATATATTATTTTTCAAAAGAATCTTGTTAATCTCTGAAAGTTCGTTCCGGCGGTAAGAAACGCCGGTAGGGTTGGTCGGATAATTCAGGATAATCGCCTTCACCCTGGGATCAATATTCTTCTTTAAGATTTCCGGGGTAACCTTAAATCCGGACCGGGAGGTATCAAGATAAACCGGACGGCCTCCTGCCAGTTCGGTCATCGGGCCGTAGGAAACATAACTGGGCACCGGAATCAATATCTTATCCCCGGGATTAATGATCGCCCTTAACGAAAGGTCGAGCGCTTCGCTTACCCCGACGGTAATTAAAATCTGGCTATCCGGGCAGTATTCCAGGCCGTATCTGTTCTTTAAATAACGCTGGATACCCAGGCGCAGTTTATAAAGGCCCTTATTCGAGGTATAGCTGGTAAAACCCTGTTCCAGGGAATAGATCCCCGCTTCACGGATCTGCCAGGGAGTAACAAAATCCGGTTCCCCCACCCCCAGAGATATCACATCCTTCATCCCCAGCACCAGGTCGAAAAATGCCCGGATGCCGGAAGGCTGCATAATTTGGACTTTTTTAGAAATAATATTCTTCATTTCAACGATAAACTATAGTTATAAACGATGGCTGAAAGCTGATAGCTGAAGGCTGACAGCTTAATATGATATTGCAATCCTCTTATTCTCTTCCGGTTTATGTTTCAAGATCACACCGTCTTCTTTATATTTCTTCAACAGGAAATGTGTTGCGGTACCGCGCACATGTTCCAGGCAGGAAAGTTTTTCCGCCACGAAATTCGATACGGTCCGTAAATTCTTCCCTTCAATTACCACCAGCAGGTCATAAGTCCCGCTGATAAGGTAACAACTGGTAACCTCCGGAAAAGAATAAATGCGTTCGGCGATCTTATCAAACCCCAAATCCTTCTGCGGAACGATATTTACCTCGATTAACGCCCTGACCTCAGAGTCATTCTCCCTTACTAATTCACGGTTGATCACCGCTTTATATTTTAATATTACACCTTCTTTTTCATATTTCTTGACCGTTTTTTTGATATCCGCGGGTTTCTTGCCGGTCATTTTGGAGATATCCTCCGGGCTCATCCGGCCGTCTTTTTCCAGAATTTCTAAAATTTCGTCCATTTTTATGCTCCTTTAATGAGGCCACGACTTACGGAGTGACAACGAACGTAAGTCGTTTGGCCGAATTAACCCCGCACCTTGCCGCATAGGAGCGGCAAGTAAGCGCTTACTGTGCGCGGCTTGCCTGAAAATTTTCACCAGAAAATTTTCAGGCGGTTAAGCAAGGGGTATAACGAATTACCCGCACTTTGCCGAATAGGATCGGCAAGTGTCCGCCTGTGGCGGAAGCTTACGCAGAAAGTTTCGCGAGAAACTTTCAAGTGGTTAAGCGAGGGATACCTGAAATTAACCCCGTACTCTGCCGAAAAGGACCAGCAGGCATGCGCTTGCTGCGCACAGCTTGCCTGAAAATTTTCAGGCGGTTAAACAAGGGATATAAATACCAACTTGACTTATACAGGCGTAGCCGGCATAAGTCAATGCCTGTCTGTCCGCCTACGGCGAAAATTAATCCCATGCACGCCTTAAATGAAAGATTAATGATATTTATTTGCTGTGTATAGGTAATTTATGATATTGATTGGATTATATACCACTAAACTGGGGGGGTCAAGGGGATATTGCCTTCCAGCTATCAGCCATCGGCTTTCAGCTGTCAGCAAAAACAAAACCGGTTCAGTAGTTATCAATCTGTTTATGTTTTTTTACTTTGGTTGTAGCTGAAAGCTGAGCGCTGATGTCTGACAGCTGAACATCATGGCAAGAATTATTTTCTTGAGAAAACACCGAGTTGACGGCCTTCTATCCCAACTCTTCCGGATGATGTTTGACTACCCTGGCATCAACCATATAAATAATGTCTTCGGCAATATTAGTGGTATGATCGCAGATCCTTTCCAGGTAACGCGCGATCAGCAACAGGGCCACCGCGCGGTCGGCGGTCTTAGGGTCGCGCCCGAGATACTCATCTACAATTTCATCCTGCACGAGATTCCGCAGGCGGTCGGCTTCGGCATCCGTCAAAACCACTTTCCGGGCAAGCTGAGAATCTCTTTTCACAAACGCATCTATCGCATCACGCACCATTTCCTGCGCTACCTGCGAAAGCTTGGGAATATCAATTAAAGGCTTAAGCAGCGGCTTATGCATCAAATCCAGGGATCTTTGGGCGATATCCAAAGCGATATCGGCAATCCTTTCCAGCTCCGAATTAATTTTCATACCGGTAGAAATATACCTTAAATCCCCGGCCATCGGCTGGTAACGCGCGATAAGGTCAATACATTTCTCGTCAATCAACAGCTCAAGCTCATCAATACGGTTGTCGTTATCGATTACTTCCTGCGCCAGCCCCTCATCCCTGTTCTTTAATGATTCCACGGACTTAAATATCGCCTCCTGGGCGAAGGTCGCCATTTTCATTATATCCTTATGTAATTCTTTTAATTCTTCGTCTAAATGCCTCAGCATTGAATACCTCCAGTTTTTTTATCTAACGAGACCTTGAGAGTGCGCTAAAATTGTCGAAGAGAATTTTAGCGCGGTTACGAAACAAAGCAAACACCTCCAGTTTTTATGCAACGCAATTACCCAAACCTTCCGGTAATATAAGCCTCTGTCTTTTTATCCCGGGGAGCGGTAAAAATTTCCTGCGTTTTTCCGAATTCAACCAGTTCCCCAAGAAGGAAAAATCCTGTATAATCGGAAACGCGCGCCGCCTGCTGCATATTATGCGTCACGATCACGATGGAGTAATCCTTTTTCAGTTCCAGGATTAACTCTTCTATTTTGGCGGTTGAGATAGGATCCAGACTGGCGCAAGGCTCATCAAACAGGATAACCTCCGTTTCCACTGCCAGGCAGCGGGCGATGCATAAACGCTGCTGCTGCCCCCCGGAAAGCCTTAAGGCGCTGTCTTTCAGCCGGTCTTTGACTTCTCCCCAGATCGCCGCTTTCTTCAAAGAATCCTCGACTTTTTGTTCGATAAAATCCCTGTCTTTTATCCCGTTCACTTTTAAACCGTAACTGATATTCTCGAAGATGCTTTTCGGAAAAGGGTTGGGTTTCTGGAAAACCATCCCCACCCTCCTGCGGATATCCACCGCGTCCACCAGGCGGCTGTTAATTTCAAGATCATCCAGAAAAATCCTGCCGGAAAGAACAGTATGCGGAACAAGTTCGTTCATCCGGTTAAAAAGACGGATAAAGGTCGATTTACCGCAGCCGGAAGGTCCGATCATCGCGGTAACTTTATGAGCATAAACATCCAAATTAACATTTTTAAGGGCTTGGGTTTTTCCGTAGAAAAAATCCACGTTTTCAGCCCTCATTTTTACCTGATTATCCATGCAAGCTCCTTTGCCTTTGACGTAAAAATATCGCGATCCCTGAAATCATAAGGACCATAAATAATAATACCATGCTGCAGCCGTAAGCGATCATCCTTTGTTGTTCGGGATGCGCGCCTTCGGTCATTAACGCGTAAATATGATAAGGTAAAGCCATAACTTCCGAGAAAATGGATTTTGGATAACCGCGGGTATAAAAAGCGGCAGCGGTAAAAAGGATCGGAGCGGTTTCCCCGGCAATCCTCCCGATACTCAGGATCACCCCGGTAAGGATCCCCGGCAAAGCGGTAGGAAGAACAATACTCCTGATCGTTTCCCATTTTGTGGCCCCTAGAGATAAAGAGGCCTCCCGGATCGACTGGGGAACCGCCAAAAGCGCTTCCTGAGCCGAAGAAATGATCATCGGAAGCGCCAGGATCCCCAGAGTAAGGCTGCCGGAAAGGATTGAAACCCCAAAACCGAAAAACTTGACGAATACCGCCAGGCCGAAAAGACCGAAGACCACCGAAGGCACCCCCGCCAGATTATTAATGCTGATCCGGATAATATTGACCACAAAACTCTTGGGAGAATACTCGCAGAGATATACTGCGCAGGCAAGGCCCAGCGGCAAAGCAATAATAATCGCCCCCAAAGTGATATAAAGAGTCCCGACAATTACCGGAGCGATGCCGCCTTTGGTCATCGCCGCGTAAGGCGCCTGGGTGAGAAAACCCCAGCTTAATACCCGGAATCCGCGCGAAGTAATAAAATAAATAATCGACCCAAGGCATAAGAGGGTAACCCCCATGCACATGAATAATCCGAAGAACCCGAAGTTTTGCGAAAGACTTTTTTTCATTTATTTTTTTTGCGGCGGCCGTCAGGATCCGCTTTTAATAACCGTAAATTACCCGCTCAGGCCCAATTTTATCCTGAAACGCCGGCTGATCATTTCGGCGATAATATTAAAAATAAAAGTAATGATAAAAAGAATGAGCGCAATCGCGAATAACGCGTGATAATGATCCCCTCCCATAGGGGCTTCCCCCATCTCCGCGGCGATCGCCGCGGTCATCGGCCTTACCGGCTCCAGGAAGGTATGCGGGATAACCGCCGCCCCTCCGGCGACCATAAGCACCGTCATCGTCTCTCCGATCGCCCGGCTCATCCCCAGAATGATCGCCGTGGAAATCCCCGAACCGGCGGCCGGGATCACCACCCGGGTCAAGGTCTGCCAGCGCGTCGCGCCCACCGCAAACGATGCCTCACGGAATGAATTCGGGACATAATTCAAGGCATCCTCGGCGATACTGCAAACGGTGGGAGTCGCCATGATTCCCAGGATAATACTGGCATTTAAAGCGGTAAGCCCGGTGGGCAGATGGAAGATTTTCTGCAGAAAAGGAGTAAGTATCACCATCCCGAAAAAACCGAAAACTACCGACGGGATACTGGCCAATAATTCGATCACCGGTTTAAGCACCGCTTTTTGCGCCGGGCCCGCGAGTTCGTTAAGATAAAGCGCGCTGCCGATCCCTAAAGGCAAACAAACCATTACCGCCCCCAGCGTCACCCAGACCGAAGCAAGGATTAACGGCAGAATGCCGAACTCCGGGGGGCTATAGGTAGGATACCAGGACTTTCCGAGAATAAAATTAAAAAAACTTATTTTCCGGAATATCGGCAACCCTTCCTTAAACAAGACCAGCATGATCCCCACCAGGAATAAAAGCGAGGCAAAAGCCAGCACGGTGAAAGTCCATTTGATGATTTTCTCTTTAAAACGCGACATCCTCATAATAGTAAGTATGGCACGGCGGAAATAATTCCGCCGTGCCATCCCATTGCCATGAAAAAACGCGGCTTATTTCTTTTCCCTTAAACCCACAAAACCTTCTTCCTCTACTATCTTCTGTCCTTCATCGCTCAAAATAAAATCGATGAATTCTTTCACCGCCCCTTTAGGTTTTCCGTTGGTATACATAAAAAGCGGCCGTGTGATCGGATATTTCCCGGAAACCACCGTTTCCTTCGAAGGCATCACCCCGTCAATCTCAACCGCTTTAACCGAAGGAGATATAAAACCCAGCCCCACGTAGCCGATCGCTCCCGGAGTGGAAGCTATGGTAGTGGCAACCGCCTGGTTAGACGCCTGCATCAGGGCGTCCGGACGGGTTTTGTCCCCGGACAAGACCATTGTCAGGAAGGCCTCGAAAGTCCCGCTTGAGGTGTCGCGGGAAACAACCACGATCTTTTCGTCGCTGCCGCCGACCTGCGACCAATTGGATATCTTGCCGGTAAAAATATCCTTTACCTGCTTTTTGCTCATCTTGGAAACATTATTAGAGGCATTTACGATTACCGCCAGTCCGTCCATCGCGACGATATTGGCAGTGGCATCCACACCGTTAGTTACCGCTTTATCCAGCTCTTTATCCTTGATCGGACGCGAGGCATCCGCGATATCGCAGCTCTTATCAAGCAAAGAAGCGATGCCTACCCCCGAACCTCCTCCGCGCACCGAGATATTTGCTCCGGGATTCTGGTCCATATAAACTTCCGCCGCCCTTTGGGCGATCGGGAGTACGGTAGTGGAACCTTCGATCACGATCTTTTCCGCATAACAGGGGACAAGCAAACCCAATCCTATTATCCCCGTTAATACTAACAATCCTATTTTCTTCATTTTTACTCCCTTCATTTTATCTAATCTGCCGCGTATTTAAACCGGCATTACCCGGATTCAACCGGGCAATGCCGCGTGATTCATAATAATTTGTTAGAACTTCATGTTCCAATCAAACTGCACGAGAGTTTCGGGAGCCTTGCTGCCGATTATACTCCATGAACGGTAAACATCAAGACCTAAAGAAGTATTCTTTCCAAGGCCGAAGCTTGCCGAAACTTCATGGCTCCTCATCCCGGTATTGCCGCCGTAACGGTCGGAATCAGGAAGGACATCGAGCACCGCGTCGCGTTCCAGCATGGCATAGATATACTTAACCTGCCAGTCTCCCCATTTTTCAACCTTACTGTTACCAAACTGGAACCCTACCGAGAAACCGTCGTTACCCTCCGAAACATCCACGTTGTTCACATATTCACCGAAGAACTTCAACGATTCGATGTTCCATCCGAAAGCCTTAAAAGGCTCCTTGATGCTCAACTCCAAGGCGGGGTTAACCATCTGGTAGTCGTAAACATAAGAAGATGTTCCTTTGGTAGTATTACCAGTGTTGGTAGCCGAAGAATAGCTGCTGCTGGTATGCCCTTTGACATTATGAAAGGACTGGTAGGATACCGCGCCTTTCAAAGATATGTCGTCATTAATCTTATAACTGGCTCCAGGCTGGATAAGATACGCCATCGGAGCATCGTAATCACCGCTGGTGTCGTCATCGACGATCAACGCGCCGCCGTTAAAGAAAAGCGACAACTTGGAACCGATGTTCTTGTTCAGGTTGATTACCGCTCCTTCAGGAGTGATATCCGTATCCCAGATCAAATCGGTAGGCTCCCAGAGGGTATCTTTTAAGCTCATTTTACCGCCGACCAGGGTAAGCCAGGGTAAAGCGTTATATTTAGCGTAAGCGTAATCCAAAACGATCGACTTCTTGGAGTTATAATCCCCGAAGGTAATATTGGTGGAACGGGGATCCCCGCTGCCGGTGGCAATACCTACCCCCACCAGGATCTTATCGTTAACCTTGCCTTCCAGGCCTAACCGCACGCGAGCCCTGCCGATATTGGTATCTTTATTATAATCATTTGCCGCTTTGGAATGCTTATTCTGGTAGCGCAAGCGGAAATCTCCCTTAAGCTTGATATTCTGCACCCATGACGGGAGAGAAGAAAATTTGCCCTGGGCAATCTCCTTCTTAACCTGCTCCTGGGTGCTGATTTTTACCTGCTGGGCTTCGGCTCCGCTTAAAACACCCTTATCAACCAGCTTTTGCAATAAGACATCAATCTCGCCTGCCTGCAAAGCCTGCGTTCCCGCGCTCATTAAACAAAATACCGCCACTAATGCCGCACTCAACCACTTCTTCATCTTCATACCTCCTTGTTTTAACTTTCCACGCATAACTTGCGTATCTGACGCAATTTCAATTCTACCTCTTTTAGAGAATCGCTGGCGTATTCGATATCCACCGTTCTCTCCTCCTCTATATTATTTAAGACACTATTCAACCTATCCACCTGGCTCCTGAGATTGCTGGCTAAGAAATCCTTGCGGATAGACGAGATAGTATTCATTTCTTTTGCTCCCCTCCTTTCTCTAAACTTTATTAAGTTTAAATTATTCATATTGATTCTAAATTAAAGAAATGTAAAATCCGTGTAAAATCACTTTCCCGCTTTAACGAGATATTCCCGGTCCCGGAAAGAGCTCGCTTCCCTTACCGCCCCGGTGAGGCTTGCGAGATTAAAAGGCTTGGTAAGATAATAGTCGGCCCCCAGCAGATGCGCATAAAGCCTGTCCTGTTCGCGGCATTTGGCGCTGACCATGATGATAAAGGCGCGGGAAAACCGGGGGTCATCCTTGATCGCCTTGCAGATCTCGAAACCATCCGGACCGGGAAGCATAATATCAAGGATAAAGATATCGAAAACATCCTCTTTTATCCTGCGCAGGGCGCTTTCCCCGTCAAAATACTGCTCCGCCCGAAACCCTTCTTTCTGCAAAGTATAAGCGATAAGATTGGAGATATCGCAATCATCCTCCACCACCATCACCTTTTTCCCTTCAGCCATGAAAATTCCCTCCTATTCGTATTGCGCGTAATACTTGTCCATAATCTCCAACTCTTCGTCGATGATCTTACGCAGCAGCCTCATTAACAATCCGGTTATCGCGATTATTCTGTATCTCATGGGATAAGTATAAAACAGAGAGGTAAAATCCGCTTCAAGGAGAGGTAAAATCCGCGTAAAAACAAAAAGGCACCCTCTAAGGGTGCCTTTTGTGCATAAACCTGATTTTAGATAAAACTAAGCAGCCGGCGGCAAGGTAAAAAAGAATTTTGAACCCAACCCTTCGGTGCTTTCAACACCGACAGTTCCGGAATGTAATTCCACGATATGTTTGACGATCGAAAGCCCCAGCCCCGTTCCGCCGAGTTCCCGCGAACGCGCTTTATCTACGCGGTAAAAACGTTCAAAGATCCGCGGGAGGTCTTTGGCGGGAATCCCGGAACCGGAGTCCTCGATTACGATCTTTACCCGATCCTGCATCTGTTCGGAATAAATCCGCACCGAACCGTTCTCCTTATTATATTTAATGGCGTTGCTTATAAGATTTGCGAACACCTGCTCTATCTTCCCTTTATCCGCCAGGACCTCAAGCCCCTCCGGCAGTTCGGAGATTATCTTGAGCCCCTTCTTCTTCGCCTGGGATTTAAAACCCGCGGTAACCTCGAAAGCCAGCCCGGAAAGGCTGAATTTCTCGTTATTCAGCGTAACCTCCTTGGATTCGATATGCGAAAGGTCAAGCAGGTCATTGATCAGGGCATTCAGCCTGTCGGTGTGATTCTTGATAATCTTAAGGAAATCTATGCTGTTCTCCTTATCTTCGATCGCCCCCTCGAGCAATGTTTCCACGAAACCTTTGATTGAAGTAAGCGGGGTTTTTAATTCATGGGAGACATTCGCCACAAAATCCCGGCGCATCGTCTCAAGCCGGCGTATTTCGGTAATATCGTGTATGATGGTGACCGATCCGGTGACTTTGTTCTGTTCGAATATCGGGGAAACGTTTGCCTGGAACACTTTATGTTCCGGCATCACCAGCGTCACCTCCTGGGAAAGAAACTTAGCCGAATTCATTGCTTCGTTGATCAGCTCGGAGATTTTACTGTTACGGATACCTTCCAGGAAAAATTTTCCCTCCGCCTCCGCCCTTTTGATCCCGAACAGCCCCTCAATAGGGTGATTAATGGAAATTATCTTAAGCTTATTGTCCGTAACGATAACACCTTCAATCATGCTGTTAAAGATCGCCTCCAGGTGCTGGTTTTTGGTAGCGATCTCCCGGATCTTTTCCTCGATATCCTGCGCCATCTTGTTCAAGGTCGAAGCCAGCCTCCCGATTTCATCCCCGGAATTATAAAATATCCGGCGCGAAAAATCGCCTTTGGCAAATTTAGAAGAAACATAAGTTATCCGGTTAATAGGCGTGATCAAGGCCTTGGCGA
>Ga0172380_10004816_pt1 | contig 16964 bp, 15 predicted proteins | sample Leawe162metaG_FD_119747 | JGI IMG/M metagenome (GOLD analysis project Ga0172380, IMG submission 119747) | Leachate microbial communities from a municipal landfill in Southern Ontario, Canada - Leachate well 162 metaG | ecosystem: Engineered > Solid waste > Landfill > Unclassified | place...
GAGGCGGCGCGCCACACGGTGATGTTCTGCTCGAACTCGGCCTCTTTCTCCTTGATGAAGGCCGAGCGTTCTTCGTCGGTTTCGAACTTGGCGATCTTGCCCGCGTACATCGCATTGACCGCCGGCCCCGGCGCCATGATCGCCAGCTTGGCCTGGGGCAGCGCCAGCATGCAGTCGGGCTGATAGCTGAGCCCCGACATCGCCATATAGCCGGCACCGTAGGCCTTGCGCACCACGACGCTGATGCGCGGCTGCGTCGCCTCGGCGATCGCCATGAGCATCTTGGCGCCCCTGCGGATGATGGCCCGCTCCTCGGTCGCGCTGCTGACCATGAAGCCGGAGACGTCCATCAGAAACAGCAGCGGGATGTTGTAGGCGGTGCAGGTCGATACGAACTGCGCGCCCTTCTCGGCCGAATCGGGGAAGAGCACGCCCCCCTTGACCCGCGAATTGTTCGCCACGACGCCTACCGTGCGGCCGTCCATGCGCGCGAAACCGGTGATGAGTTCCTTGGCATAGATCTCCTTGAAGTCGAAGAAGCTCCCTTCGTCCACCAGGCGATGGATCAGTTCATACATGTCGAACGCCGCACGCTGGTCGGCCGGAACGATGTCCTCGATTTCCCGTCCGGCAGCCGGGGGCCGCGCCGGCGCACCGGGCACCGGGGCCTTCCAGTTCTGCGGCATGTAGCTCAGGTATCTTCTGACGGCGGCAAACGCTTCCGCCTCGCTGGCGACCAGCATGTCGCCCAGCCCACTGACCTTACAGTGCATCTCGGCACCGCCCATCTGATCGTTGGTCACCTGCTCGCCGGTGGCCTTGGCGGTCAGACGCGGGGAGCCGAGGTATACGGTCGACTGACCCTCGACCATGATGGTGAAATCGCAGAATGCCGGCGTGTAGGCCGACCCCGCGGGAGACGGTCCGAGGTTGATGCATATCTGCGGCACGACGCCGGAGGCGCGGCACTGGTTCCAGAACATCCGGCCGGCATGGCGACGGTCGAGAAAGATGTCGAACTGCTCGTACAGGCGCGCGGCAGCCGAATCGACCAGGTAGATGATCGGTATCCCGTTGTTCATCGACACTTCCTGGATGCGCTGAACTTTTTCGATCGACTTGCCGCCTTGCGAACCGGCTTTCACCGTGAAGTCGTGGGCCACGACGCAGACCGGACGCCCGTTGATTTTGCGCACCACGGTAACGACCGCATCGGCGGGAAAGTCGTCGAGGTGGCGGGCGAACAGGCCATCCTCGATCTCGTAATCAGGATCGAAGAGCAAATCCAGGCGCTGGCGCACGAAGGTCTTGCCCAGCTCGGCGAGGCGCTTGTGATCCTTCTCGCTGCCCCCCTTGCGCAAGCGCTCGATCCGTCCGCGCAGATCGTCGTCGATCGACAGCTTCTGGTCCTCGGCTGGTGTATCTGCTTTGATCGTAGTCTTCAAGATGCTTCTTCCTCTCAAATTTGCTCAGTTCTGCTCAGTTCTGCTCAGTTCTGTTTGGGAGACCGCTTGGCAAAAAATGCGGCGATCTTTGCCGCGAATATAGGGTCGAGGAAGCGGTCCGTCTGATACATCACCTCGTTGGCTATCGTTTCCGCCAGCGACGAGCTGCGGGAGGCGCGTATCAGCTGCTTGCTCTGCCGCACGACTTCCGCGGGCACCAGCGCGATCGCGGTGGCGCGAGCGATCGCGGTCGCGTCCGTCTCCTCGCGGGTGGCAAAAACCTTGGTGAACAGGCCGAGCCGGTAGCCCTCGTCGGCCTTGACCGGCTCCCCCGCCATCAGCAACTCGAAGGCGCGCCCCTCGCCCACCAGTTGCGGCAGGATGAAGTGGGCCCCCATGTCGGGGATCAGTCCGATCTGCATGAAGTTGAAATGCATCACGGTGTTGGCCGCCGCATAGCGAATATCGCACTGGCTGCTCATGGCCGTCCCGCCGCCGACCACGGGGCCATGCAGAGCGACGATGGTGGGCATGGGCAGGGCGTCCCAGGCGAGCGACCACTGGTGGTAGCGGGCGATGAAACTGTTGACCGCGTGGCGGGGCGCGACCAATATGCCGCGAAAGGCTTCGAGGTCTCCGCCGGCGAGAAAATTGTCGCCCTCGCCGCGCAGCACGACGGCCCGATAGCGCGCCGGATAGCCGGCGACGATCTCGTCGATGACGTGCAGCATCTCGTCGAGCATCGGTTCATGAACCGCATTCTTGAATTCGCTGCGTGCAAAGCTCACGACCGCGACACCCTCTGCGGGTTGTTCGAGCTTCATGTACTTGAGCGACTGTTGTAGGCCCATTTGCTTAGCTTTCCAGACGGGTTGCGAATCGAGGCGACCAGGCCATGGTCGGTTGCCCCTAGGTGAGGCTCACCAGCGTCTGGTTGTCATCGACGAAGTCCTCTTCCTTGCAGTGGATCTCGGCCACCGTGCCGTCGCTCTCCGAGGTCACGGGAACCTCCATCTTCATCGACTCCAGGATGATGACGTCCTGACCCTTGGCGACCGGATCACCGACCTTCACCAGTATCTTCCAAACGTTTCCAGCCATCGGGCACTTGATTGTTTTCACTTGACGGTCTCCATTGAGGTTGTTTGGGCAAGACTGCTCAAGAGCGTGTCGAGCCGATCTTCGAGATAGCGAACCGAGGTACCTCCCGCGACGAATACAGGATCGTCCATGACCACGCGCATCAGGGGAATCGTAGTGGTGATGCCGTCGATGCGCAATTCGTTGAGCGCACGCTTCATGCGCGCGATGGCTTCCTGGCGATCGCGCCCCCAGGCGAGCAGCTTGCCGACCAACGAGTCGAACATCGGACTGACTTTTGCACCGGAATAGAGATAGCTGTCCCAACGCACCCACGGTCCGTGGGGTACGTGGAGGTGGGTGATCTGCCCGGGAGATGGCCGGAACTGCCGGGCCGGATCCTCGGCGACGATGCGGCACTCGATGGCCCACCCTTCGGAGCGGCCCTGCCGTGGCCGCAGATCCATGGGCAAGCCAGCGGCGATGCGGATCTGCTCGGAGACCAGATCGACCCCGGTCAGCAGTTCGGTCACCCCGTGCTCGACCTGAATCCGGGTGTTCATTTCCATGAAATAGAAGCGGCCAGCGTCGACCAGGAATTCCACCGTTCCGGCGCCCACGTAGCCGATCGCTTCGGCAACTCTGACCGCCGCCTGATTCAGGCGTTGGCGCAGCTCCGCGTCGATGCCCGGTGAAGGCCCTTCCTCGATCAGCTTCTGGCGGCGCCGCTGAATCGAACACTCGCGCTCACCGAGCGCCACGCGGTTGCCATGGGTGTCGCAGAGGACCTGGACTTCGACGTGGCGCGGCGTTTCGAGAAATTTCTCGATATAGACCTCGCCGTTGGCGAAAGCCATCTGCGCTTCGCGGGCGCCGGCAGCGAGGGCGTCCAGGAGTTCCGCGTCGGTATAGGCGACGCGAATCCCCCGTCCGCCACCCCCGTAGGATGCCTTCACCAATACCGGGAAGCCGACGCGTTTGGCCAATTCGATCGGATCATCGATCACCCCGTGCGTACCGGTGCCGGGCAGAACCTCCACCCCGGCGTCCAGCGCCATTTGCCGGGCACCGGCCTTGACCCCCATCTTGGAGATCGCCTCCGCGCTAGGGCCGATAAAGATGACGCCGGCGTCTACGCAGGCCTGGGCGAAATCGGGGTTCTCCGAGAGAAAGCCGTAGCCCGGGTGCAGCGCGTTGGCGTTGGATTCCAGAGTCGCCTCGATCAGACGGGCGACGTTCAGATAGTCCTTGCGGTCAGGCAGCGAGATCACCTCGTCCGCCATCGTCACGTGCAGAGAGGTCTCTTCCCCGGGGACGTGGACCGCGACCGTGCGCACGCCCAGATCCCTGCAGGCCTGGATTACCCGAACGGCGATTTCGCCGCGGTTCGCAATCAAAATCTTTTCAAACATGTCACAACCTCACCAGGTCATTTTGCGGCATGTTGTCCGCCGAGACGAATGGAGGCTCTCTCTCCGTGGCGCGAACGTGACAACATGTCTGGATAAACCAGGCTTTGAAGGATAGATCAGGCCGAATATATTGTCAAATGGTTTTACCAAATAGCCCCGCCCCGAGCCACCCTTTGGGCTAGCGTATTCCGGCCCAGGCGCCGCTGTGGACGGGCAGCAGCATCATGTCCCGGAGGTGCCCACCCGCTCGCCGAATTCGATGTTGCCATAGGCTGTTCTGCCGCCCGGCAAACGGAAGCGCACCAGCGCCCGATCGTTCCAGGAGGTGACCGGCACGCCGTTCTGCTTCTTTTCGAAAACCACCGGCATGATCTGCATGACTTCGCCTTCGACGCGGACAGTCTTGCCGTTCTCGGTGCTCGCTTCGAATGACAAGGACTTGGGCATGGCTTTGCCCGCTGCAGCAATCGTCTCGACGCTCTCCTTGTAGGCGACCACGGGGGAAAGGTCGGCGCCTTGCTGGACGAAGCCGTCGACCATGGTGAGGCCCCCATCCGCCTCCGTATACCATAGCATCAGGTTGAAGCCGTCCGCGGCGACGTCGATGAAGCGCCACATTTTCGGATAGGCCCAATTGCGGGTTCCCCAGGAGCGATCGCGGCCGCCGATACCGTTCACCTCGTAGTGCTTGTCGCCTATGCTGAGCGTGCCGGTGGTCTTGCAGAGTTGGTCGAGGTGGCCAGAGAACAGGGGTTTCCAATGCGGTAGGTCGCGGTAGGTATAGGCCGGCGTAATGCCTGTGAAGATGATGTCGAACGCGACCGGAACTCTTGTCATCTCTGCCTGGCCTTCCGGCAGCAAGCTGCGCACGTCGAGGCGCATTTGCGGCTGCGGCCTGCCCAGGTCGCCGCTGAAGCTCGTGCGCCATTGCTTGAGCGGCGTCATGCATTCGTAGCGCATGCCGGCGACGACATGGTTCTCATCGTGTTCGGCAAAGTGATCGCGGCCGATGCCGGTCAGAAGCTCGCTCCCCCAGATGCCGAGCGCATAGCCCGAATGTCCCTTGTGCGGGCGCTTGCCGACGGAGTGCCACATGCCGATGCCGAGGGCGGGATCGTAGAAGTCGAAGTAGTAGCTCTCGCGCCAGCCCGAATTGGCTTCGGGCTGGTGCACCAGATCGTCGCTAACTTGCGATAAAGGCATCGCCTACCTCCGTCATCGTGCCGTGGGAACCAGCAGGTTCAAGATATCTTCGTGCAGGACAGGCTCCGAGAAGCGCGCCCAGGCGTTGCGTATGCTCGTCAGTTTGCCGGCCTCGAAGTCCGACACGCCCTTGGCGACGACGAGCAGCAGCGTCAGGGTTGCGAGCACCCGCCAGTAGCGAAAATCCTCGGTGGAAATCTCGCGCCCGGTGCGCCGGCCATATTCGGCCAGCAGCCAATCCAGGGGCATGATGCCGCCGACCAGGTCAGAGCCCGGCGAGAAGAACTTGCCGCTCAGATAGGGAATGCTCATATAGGCCAGGTCGAAGAACGGATTGCTGATCCGCGTCACTTCCCAGTCCAGTACGCCCGATACGCGCTCCTCGTCGATCAAGAGGTTGCGCATGTGGAAGTCCCCATGCACCAGGGTCAGGAAGCCTGATGTCGGCTGCTTGCGCTCCAGCCAATGAAGCGCCAGAGCGACTGTGGCCTGATCCTCGACCCGGGCTTCCCGCGCCAGAACCCGACAGCGTTGGAGTTCGTAGGCGGCGGTCGCATCCGCCGAGGCAGCGGCGGGTAGAAAGGAAAGTTCGGCGAACGAGGTCGCATGGACCGCCACCAGCGCCCCGACGATGGCTGCGGGAAGTTGCGAGCGCTTTTGCCAGTGGGCGCTCAGCAGCGCCCGGTGTTCGCCGCTCGAGGTATCGAAACTGCGTCCAGGCAACAGCTCCGTCACGATGAAAGGGCCGCCGAGCACAGCCGCATCGGCCTTGTGCCAAAACGCCCGCGGAACGGGCAAGCCGGCCCCCGCGAGCACTGTCAGGACGCGAAAGTCGCGTTCGACGCTGGAGTCCACGACCACGCTGTCGGGCTTCTCCACCTGGATGACCAGGTGCCGCAACTCGGGCACGCGGCTCTCGACTGTCGCCGTATAGGTGATGCGCGACCAGCCGGCGATCAGTTCGCGGAACGCGGTGACGGCGAGATCGCTCTGCCCTGTCCGTAGTCGCAGGTAGGCCTGGAGTTTCTCCCCCGACGCAGCGCTCATGCCTTGTCACCGCGCTTGGCCAGGCCCTGCCGGTACATCCCCAGCTCCGACTGGTTGCAGGCGTACAGATATTCAGCCAGCCAGTCGCGGACCCGATCACCCTTGTCGGCGGGAAAGGATGAAGAGGAGATATGCGCCAGGATGGCCAGGGTATCGGCGGGGAGGTGCAGCCCCAGGCTCCCGAGACGCGCCTCGAGTTGCGCTGCCGAGGCTGCGCAGGTCTTCGCGTGCTGTTCCGAGTATTCGAGCTCCGCCGAGAGGAAGCTCAAGGTGCTGGCGATGCTCGCCATCTCCGTGCGCACGGCGGAGGGCGCATCCGGCAACTCGGACAGACAGGCCCTGATTCGGCGGGCGATGGCCTTGCTCAGTTTGGGCGGCGGGACTCTCACGCATTCCTTTCCGGGATGAGCACGATCTTTCCTGTTGCTCTGCGCTGGACGAATTGCGCCAGGGCCTGGGCCGCCTGCTCCAGCGGGTAGCGGGCCGAAATGTGCGGCCTGACGCGGCCTTGGCTCAACCACTGCATCAACTCGTCGCGCATCGCGATGCCGTGCTCCGCTTCGTTGCGCAGGAAACTGCCGTAGAACACACCGACGATGCTGCAACCTTTCAACAGCGTCAAGTTGATCGGAATCCTGGGTATCTCCCCGGATGTAAAGCCGATCACCAGGAAGCGTCCATTCCAGGCCATGCAGCGCAAGGCCGGCTCACTCAAGCTGCCCCCAACTGGATCATAGACCACATCGACGCCCCGCCCGCCGGAAAACGCCATGATGCGGCTGCGCAGATCCTCGCTGACGTAGTTGATGGTCTCATCGGCGCCATGCGCGCGGCAGAGCGCCAGCTTTTCATCCGTCGATGCGGCCGCGATCACCCGTGCGCCCATCAGCTTTCCGAGCTCGACCGCGGACAGTCCGGTGCCACCGGCCGCCCCCAGCACCAGCAGCGTCTCGCCTGGCTGGATCTTCGCCCTGTGCTGCAACGCGTAGTGCGACGTTCCGTAGGTGATGAGAAAGGCCGCGCCGTCGGCGAAATCGACGCCGTCCGGCAGGCCGATCAATTCCTCTTCCTTTGCCAGCAGCTCTTCCGCATAACCGCCGTAGGGTGGCAGGGCGATCACCCGGTCGCCGACCTTGAATCTGACCACGCCCGGGCCGACCGCCTTGATCGTCCCGGCAACCTCCCCGCCCGGCGAGAATGGCAGCGCCGGTTTGCGCTGGTATTTGCCGGCGATCATCAGCGTATCGGGAAAATTCACACCGCAGGCGCGGACCGAGACCACGACCTCGCCGGCGGCGGGCAGCGGTGAGGCGACGTCCTCCACCAGCAGCGTCTCGGGCGGCCCGTAGGCCTTGCACAGAACGGCTCTCATCGGCGTATTCCCTTCGAAGCTGGCCTATTGTTCACGCAAGCCTAGCGTGGCAATGGCCATCTCTCGCAAGCGAAACTTCTGCACCTTGGCGCTGGGCGTCAGCGGCAATTGAACGTTGTTGGCGATGTACCTGGGTATCTTGAAGGAGGCGATCCTGCCCTTGCAGAAGGCGTGGATTTCGTCGAACGTGACGTCCTCCGATGTCTCCAGGTAGGCCATGGTGACCTCGCCGAATTTCGCATCGGGGACGCCGATCACGTGCGCAGCGATCACCTTGGGATGTTTCTCGAGGAATAGCTCCACTTCGGAGGCATAGACGTTTTCGCCGCCGACGATGATCATGTCCTTCAACCTTCCCCTGAATCTCAGGTTCCCATCATCATCGATGCTGCCGAGGTCGCCGAGGTGCAGCCACCCCTCTGCATCGATCGCACTGGCCGTCGCTTGCGGATTCTTGTAATAGCCTTTCATGATGTTCGAGCTTCGGGCGCAGATCTCGCCCACCTCCCCGGGAGGCAGGGTTTCGTTGGTCGCCGGATCCTTGATCGCCACCTCCACACCTGGTTGCGCCACACCGACGGTCTCGGCCCTCAGCTCCGGCGGCGCATCCCTCCTGGTCTGGGTGATGCAGCCGCAGGTCTCCGTTTGTCCGAAGGTGATCGTCAAGTCGCGGACATGCATCTTGCTGATCACGTCTCTGACCAACTGCACAGGACAGGCCGATCCGCCCATGATCCCGGTGCGCAGCGAGCTCACGTCGTACTGGTCGAAATCCGGGTGCTGCATCATGGTGATGAAGTGGGTCGGGGTCCCGCAGATCGTCGTCGTGCGCTCTTTCTGAATGATCTGCAGGTTTCTTTGCGGATTCCAGCGATCGACCGTGATCAGAGTCAGACCCAGCGTTATCGAGCAATAAGTGCCCAGATGGCTGCATCCGATGTGGAACAGGGGCTGGGGATTGATGTAGATGTCGCCGTGGTGACAGCCCAGGCCGATGCCGAAGTAATAGCTGTTCTCGATCACCCCTTTCTGGGTAAGCGCGGCACCTTTGGGCAGCCCGGTGGTGCCCGACGTATACAAGATCTGTGCAACGTCATCTTCCGCGACCGAACCCTGCCTGGCTGCGAGCGCTTCGTCACTGACGGTATCGCCCATTCGCATCAATTCATCGAATGTAATGGTGCCGGGGAACTTCCTCGAACGATCGCTGCGGGACAAGGTGATGACGTTCTTCAACAGGGGCAATCTGGCAGCATTCAGGCTGCCTGGTTCCGAGGCCTGCAACTCGGGAGCCAGCTCGCCCAGCATGGCCATGTAGTCCGTTCCGAGGAATTCGTCGGCGATCAGCAGGGTGGTGGAATCCGATTGCTGGAGTATGTACTCGGTCTCATGGGTCTTCAACATCGTGTTGATCGAGACGTTGGCCGCGCCGATCTTGCCCGTCGCCATCTGGGCAAAGGCCCACTCGGGACAGTTGGGCATCCAGATCGCCACGTGGTCGCCCTTGTTCACGCCGAGGGCCATCAGGCTCTTGGCGAGCTGATCCACCGTCTGGCGATATTCCCGGTAGCTCGTTCTCTGGCTCTGATCGAGGCTCAGGCGATGATCATAGAAGATCAGCGCTTCTGTATCGGGAAATCTCGATGCGGTCGCATCGAGCATGTTGCCGACCGTGGTGGTCTTGCCGTTCAGGGATCTTTTTAACGCCGCCGCCAAGCCGGCACCGTCATCGCTGGTCAAGGGCCCATTCCCCCATCGGCCTGTTGCGCGCTCGGACGAAACCTGAGCTTCGATCTCGTCCGAGCGGGGCAAGCTTCCTACTTTCCAAGGCTGATGGTCACCTGCGCGGAGCGCTGTGGGGTGACGGGTTTCAGGCTCACCACGCCATCCGCCAGCGTGCCCTTGGAAATGCGCGCGGTCGTCCCGGTGATGAGCAGGCTCTGGCCCTTGTAGGTCACCGGTGCGACGCCGCCGCCCAGGTCGTACTTCTCCATGTTTCTGAGGGCATCGGCCAGCTTTTCCCGGGTGATATCCGGTCCGGCGCGCTTGACTCCTTCGACGACCGTCTTGGCGACGATCAGACCCCAGACGTAGAAGAAGTTCTTTTCCTTCAGCACCTCCGTCTTGCCCGCCGCGCGGAAGCGGTCACGCGCCCATTTGATCAGCGGGTCGCTCTCGTCTTCCCACTGGCTCACGCTGTGCGCGCCGTAGTAGTGGTTCGCGTATCTCTTCCCGGCCAGGTCGAAGATCGCCGCCTCGGTCGTCGCGCCATTGGGGCTCATGAAGGTGACGTCCAGCCCTTGCGCCTCCGCTTCCCTCATCAGCGCCGCGGTCGACGCCCGCGGTGAACCCGAGATGACGTACTTCGCTCCGCTGCGCTTGATGTTGGTGACGACGCTGCCGTACTGGTCGGCGTTCCGTGGCACCTTCTCCACCGTCAGCTTGATCCCCTGCATCTTCGCCGCCGGCTCGAGCCCCTTGAGTGTCGCATTGCCGAAAGCATCGTCGGGTACGACCGCGTAGACGCTATCCCCGTTCTTTTTCGCACCGAGATCGTTGGCGATGAATTCGAGGCCGACCGCCGCCTGTATTTCGTAGGGAGTGCCCAGTCCGAACAGGTAGGGCCAGTTGCCTATGAAGGGATCGGCCGCCTTGCCGTTGAAGGCGACGACTTTCTGATTGTTAAGATACTCGCGTACCGCCAGAATGGGCGCCGTTCCGACGATGGGCGCGATGGCCATGACCTTGTCCACCGTCACCAGCTTGCGCACCGCAGCGACGGTCTTGCCTGGATCATAGCTGTCGTCTTCCGGAACCAACTTGAGCTGGCGGCCATTAACCCCGCCTAGTTCCTTGTTCACGTAGTCGAAGTACATGTTCATCGATTCCAGTTCGGCGCGGCCCGCATAGGCAACCGGCCCGGACAGCGGCCCGACCACGCCGATCAAGACCTTGTTGTCGCTGGAAATACCCGGCGTCTGGGCCGTTGCCGTCTGCTGCATGGCCAGACCGAGGGTGATCCCCAGCGCCGCCAAGCCAAGCTTCATCTTTCCCTTCATGACATTGCTCCTCCTAGTGTGTGCTCCGAAAGTGTGCCACTGCTCCGAGATACTCGAGCTGCGATTCTCAATAACTGAACGGCCAGGTGCGAAAGTACAACTTGATGTCCTCCCACAGGCCGAACAGACCCTTGGGCGCATAGAGCAGGGTGCCGACGATGATCACTCCGAAGAGAATCATCTGGCCGTCGGCCAGGAGCGTCGGCGATATCGCATCGCCGGCGCCGAACAGTGCCGGCAGGAAACGCACGGCCTCCGGCACCAGGGTGATGAACAGGGCGCCGAATATCCCGCCCAGCGTCGTGCCCAAGCCACCCACGAGCAGCATCCCCAAATATTGGATGGTCAAGAAGAAGGGAAAGTTCTCCGGGGTGATGTAGCTGAGGAAGGCGGCGGAAAGGCCCCCCGCGATGCCGACATAGAATCCGCTCCAGACGTTGGCCCAAAGCTTGAACCGGGCCAGGGATATGCCCGCGGCGGCCGCCGCCAGGTCCCGGTCGCGGATGGCGCCCCAGGCCCTGCCGACGAAGCTGTGCTCGATGTTGAAGGCCATATGGACCAGCAGCGCCATGATGGCGAAGGTCAGGTAGTAGAAGGACACGTCACCGCTCGCAAAGCTCGGTCTATCGACCGCAACCCCGGTCTGCGCCCCGACAAAATCCCAGCGGCTGATCACCATGATCACCACGAAGTGCACGGCGAAGGTCGCCATGGCGAGATAGAAGCCCCTCAGCCGCAGCGTCGGCCAACCGACGAGCGCGCTGGCGCCCGCGGTGATCACGCCGGCTAGCGGCAGCGCCACCAGGAAGGGGAGCCCGAACTTGCCCATCAGCACTGCCGTCGAATAAGCGCCGATCGCCATGTAAGCCGCCTGACCGATCGACACCTGGCCGCTGAACCCGACCACGAAGTTCAATCCGATGGCGCCCACCACGGCGATCATCGCCTGCAGAGCGAGGCCCAGCACATAGCCGTTGGCCTGCTGCGGCATCCACAGCAACACCAACAGCAGCACGCCCATGCCCACCTGCTGCAGGCGGAAGTGCATCATCTTGCGGCGGTCGCGCTGATGCTCTTCCAGGTATCTCTTCGGAACGATGTCCATCTGTCTTGTCCTGCCCCGGTTAGTTGCTGCTACACGCGTTCAATCTGCCTGGCCCCGAACAGGCCGTACGGCTTGACCATGAGAATAAGGAAAGTCAGCAGATACGACACCATTTCCGACGAGGCGCCGCCGAACAATCCGCCCATATAGGTGCCGGCGAAGCTGACGCACAGGCCGATGGCCAGTCCCCCGATGAAGACCCCGCCCAGGCTGTCCAATCCGCCGAGGATGATGGCCGGGAAGATCTTCAGAATGAAGCCGCCCATGGCCAGCGACAGGAACTGACTGTAACCGAGCGCCAGCCCGGCACCGACCGAGATCAGGCTGGCGATGATCCAGATCAGGGCCGATATGCGGTTGATGCGTATGCCCATCAGCTGCGCCGTATCCTGATCGCTCGAGGTCGCGCGCATGGCCAGGCCGGTGCGCGAGCGCGACAGAAACACCGCGAGCACGGCCAGCATGGCGCTGGCCACCACTATGGAAAACAGGTGGGTCTTGAGCAGCGATACGCCCGAGACCTTGAAGCTGCCGCTGAAGATCTCCGGCAGGCGATAGGTGTCGTGCCCCCAGAGGATACCCGCCAGCCCCTGGAGTATGGTCGACAAGCCTATCGTCGCCATGACCACGGTGAACAGCGGTTCGCCGACCAGCTTGCGCAGGATCAGGCGCTCGATCAGCAGGCCGACCAGCACCGCTGCCACCAGACTCGACGCCAGAGCGGCGTACCACGGCAGCCCCCGGCCCATGACGAACCAGAAGACGAAGGTCAGAACCATCGCGATGTCCGCCTGCGCGAAATTGACGACGCGCGTTCCGCGGTAGATGACGGCCACTGCCATGCCCAGCGCTGCGTACACCGCGCCGACCGCCAGGCCATTGACCACCGTCTGCATCAAGGTGGTTAGCGATTCGCTGTCCATCATTGCGCTCCCATTTCTTCGCTCACGTTCTCGTACAGGGCGGCAATCAGCTCTGCATACTTGCTCTCGACCTTGGCCCGCTTGATCTTGGCGGTGCGGGTGATTTCCTCATCGTCGGCGTCGAGCTCCTTTTGCAGCAGATGGAACTTCTGGATGCGCAGCCCGGGGGGAATGCCGTGATTGGTGGCGGCGATCTCGTCGGCGATCAGCGTCCTCACCTCCGGTCGCAGGCACAGGTCCTTGAAGGTCGTGTAGTTGATGGCGCGCCGCGTCGCCCAGTTGCCGACATTGTCGTAGTCGATCTGAACCAGCGCCGCCACATAGGGCCTATCGTCACCGACGACCACGGCTTCGCGTATGAACTTGCTGAACTTCAGCTTGTTCTGCAGCAGTTGCGGCGAGAACTCTTCGCCCGCCGCCGTCCGGCAGACTTCTTTCATGCGGTCGAAGATGATGAGCTGCCCATCGCGTATGCTTCCCTGGTCGCCCGTCCGCAGCCAGCCGTCGAGCAGGCCTGCCGCCGTCGCCTCTTCGTTGTCGAGGTAGCCGGAGAAGACCAGGGGGCCGCGCAACAGCACTTCGCCGCCGTCGGAGATGCGCATCTCCATGCCGGGGAAGGGCTCGCCGACCGTATCCACATAGACGTGCTCGCCCTGATGCATCACCGCGACGCCGCAGCTCTCGGTCTGGCCGTAGATCTGCCGCAACGTCACGCCGATGGAGTGAAAGAAGGTGAACACCTCGGGCCCCAGCGCCGATCCTCCCGTATAGGCGGAGCGTGCCTGGCTCAAGCCCAGTTCGAGCCGTATCGGGCGAAACAGGACCAGGTCCGCGACGGGCAGGCAGAGTCTCACCCACCACGGCGAGCGCTTGCCGGACAGCCGGTCGCTGGCCGCCTGATGCCCGATGGGCATCAAGGTGCGGAATATCCAGCGCTTGAACGCCGTGGTGTTGTCGATGCCGATGTAGACGCGCGAGCACAATCCTTCCCAGACCCGTGCCGCCGCCGCCGGTATGTTGGGCCTGACCTCCCGCCAGTTGGCGAGCACGACTTCCAGATCGAAGTCCTCCGGGAAGTTCACCTTGTAGCGCGCCGCCAGCGCATAGAACAGGGAGAACATGCGCTCGCCGACCCAGGCATAGGGCAGGTAGGAAATCATCTCGTCCTCCGGCGTGAGCCCTTCGGCCACCACCATCGCCCTGCCGGCGTGAACGGCCGAGGCCTGGCTCAACAGAACGCCCTTCGGTTTGCCGGTCGTTCCCGAGGTATACAAGAGCGCAACCGGGTCGGACGGCTTGCCCGCCGCCACGGCCGACAAGAAGCTCTCGTCCCCGTGATCGCCCGCGTTTCGCCCCAGTTCCATCAGCGCCGCGAAGGTCATGATCCTCTTGTCTTCATACTCCGACATGCAGCGGTCGTCGATGACGATCAGGCGTTCGAGGCGGGGAAGATCCAGGGCGAGCAGCTTGTCGGCCTGTTCCTGATCGCCTACCACGGCGAACCGCGATCGGGCATGCTCCATCAGGTGCGTTATCTCTTCACCCTGGCTGTCCGGAAACGCGCCGGCCATCAGGCCGCGAAACACCTGGACCGCCAGGTCGAGGTAGAAGATCTCGGGCGCGTTCTCGGAAGCGAAGAAGACGCGATCTCCCTCGTTGAACCCGAGCGCTCTCAGTCCCAGATAGGTGTCGCGCACGTTGGCGCCGTACTGTCTCCAGGTGATCGGCGACCAGACGCCGAGCTTCTTCTGGCGTAGCGCCGTTTCTCCGGCGTGCGGCCCGCTGGCCGCCTGCATGAGCAGCTTGGGCAGCGTGTCGGCCGACTGTGCGGTGCTGGCACTCATCGCTTGGCCTCCTCTCGCGCGGGCTGGGCCGGCGACTTCTCCGCGCTGCCCAGGTAGGCTGCGATCACCCGGGGATCGGACAGGACTTCCTCGGGCGAGCCATCGGCGATCTTGCGCCCGTAGTCGAGCACGCTGATGCGCCCGGCGATGTCGGCCACCGCCTGTACATCGTGGTCGATCAGGAACAGGGTGATCTTGCGCTCCTGCCAGGTCTCGATCAGATAGCGGGCGATGTCCTGCTTCTCCTCGACGTTCAAGCCGGAAAACGGCTCGTCGAGAAGCAGGAGCCGCCCCTTCATGGCCAGCGCCCGCCCCAGTTCCACCTTCTTCTGCATGCCGTAGGCCAAGTCGGCCACCTTCTTGTGGCGTACCGCCTCCAGGTCGAGGAACTCGATGATCTCTTCAGCCACCTCGAGATGAAACAGCTCTTCCTTCAGCATGCGCCCGAAGCGAAACGCCGCCTCGAGGGCGGAATACCTCATGTGCAGGTGACAGCCGACCAGGATGTTGCTGAGCACCGTGAGATGGGGGAACAGCTCGATGTTCTGGAACATCCGGCTGACCCCTACTCGCGATACCTGGTCCGGGCGCAAGCCGATCAATTCGTTGCCGCTGTAGCGTATGCTCCCCTGCGTCGGCTTGTAAAAGCCGGTGATGCAATTCAACAGGCTGGTCTTGCCGGCACCGTTGGGGCCGATCAGCGCGTGTATCGATCCCTCGGCGACGTCCAGGGATATCGAATCCAGCACGGCGATCCCGCCGAACTTCAGAGAAATGTCTTTTATGGACAGCACGTCTTGTTTTCCTCCCCCCAATCAGAGCCAGCGCTTGCGGCGGCGATAACTCTTGATTTCGCGGAACGACCGACGCGCTCCCCCCTTGCCGACTCCCAGATAGAACTCCTGAACGTCCTCGTGCTTCCTCAGTTGCTCAGACTCGCCTTCCAGCACCACCCGGCCGTTCTGCAGGATGTAGCAGTAGGACGCCAGTTCCAGTGAGCGCGTTGCACTCTGCTCGACCAGCAGAACCGTCATGCCGCGCTCGCGATGGATGCGCGCGATCGTCTTGAAGATCTCATCGACCATCATCGGCGCCAGACCGAGGGAGGGTTCGTCGAGTATCAGCAAGCGCGGATTCGAGATCAGGGCCCGGCCGATGGACAGCATCTGCTGCTCGCCGCCGCTCAGGTAGCCGGCCAGGCTCTTGCGCCGCTCGCCCAGCCGCGGAAACAGGTCGAGCATGCGCTCCACGCCCTCGCGCGCGGCGCCTCCATCGTCGAGCATGTGGGCGCCGACCAGCAGGTTGTCTTCGACCGAAAGGTCGATGAACACCCGGCGCCCTTCCGGCACCAGCCGGATCCCGGCTTCGACGATCGCCGATGGTTCGAGGCCGTTCAGCGCCTTGCCGTTCATCAGGATGCGGCCCTTGGTGATCTTCCCCTCGACCGAATGCAGAATGCCGGTGATCGCCCGCAGCATGGTCGACTTGCCGGCGCCGTTGCTGCCTATGACGGCGACCATGCTGCCGTGCGGCACGGCGATCGACAGGCCGGCGACCGCCAGTATCGATTCCTTGTAGACCACTTCGAGATTGGCGATCTCCAGCAGCGGTGCCTCGTGTATCGCCGGTTCATTGGCCATGTTGCCGTCCCTAGGCTGAAATGAGGCTGGGTTCAAAAACCCTTCCACTGCGGCTGGCGCTTTTCCAGAAAGGCGCTGGCACCCTCTTTGAGGTCCTGCGTCTGGAAGGAGACGACGCGCAAGGTGTTGAGATATTCGACGGCCTTGGGATAGGCCATGTCGGTCGTGGCGGCAAAGCCCTCGAGACCGATGCGCAGGGCGACCGGACTGAAGGTGGCGATTCGCTTGGCGACGGCCCAGGCTTCTTCGAGCAGATTGTCGTGCGGCACGACGCGGGTGACGATGCCGGCGTCCTTCGCTTCTTCTGCATTCAATATCGCCGCGGTGATGCACATCTCCATCGCCTTGCGGTCTCCCACCGCCCGGCGCACGGCCGGAAGTATCACCGCCGGGAACAGTCCGAGCTTCACTTCCGTGCAGCCGAAGCTCGCCTTGTCCGAGGCGATGACGATGTGGCAGGCGCAGGCCAGGCCGCAACCGCCGCCGAAAGCCGCGCCATTGACGGCGGCGATCAGGGGCTTGTGCAGTGCCCCGAGCTGGATGAACAGTTGCGTCGAAGGCTTGCCGTCGTCGTAGACCTGCAGCGACGGCTGGCTCAGCTTCTTCTGGAAGTCGCGCAGGTCGCCGCCGGCGCTGAAGGCGTCGCCCGCTGCGGTCAGGAGTATGCAAGTCACATCGGGCGAGGCCTGCGCCAGGCGAAGCGCCGCGGACAGCTCAGCCGTAAACGCCTCGTCGAGCGCGTTGCGCTTCTTCGGCTGATTCATGGTGATGTGCGCTACGTGTGAATCGACCTCATAGATCAAGATGTCCGACATTGTCGTCTCCGTTTCAATA
>Ga0172380_10004817_pt1 | contig 16962 bp, 9 predicted proteins | sample Leawe162metaG_FD_119747 | JGI IMG/M metagenome (GOLD analysis project Ga0172380, IMG submission 119747) | Leachate microbial communities from a municipal landfill in Southern Ontario, Canada - Leachate well 162 metaG | ecosystem: Engineered > Solid waste > Landfill > Unclassified | place...
AATAATCTGACGTGATTACGGTGTTGAGAAGAGTGGTAACCCTATTGCATTTGGCGCGCTTCCGCTTATTCCTGTGGGAATGTTGCTTGGAATCGGAGTGTTAGGATCTATCGAGATTGGTCCAGGTCCTATAGGTGCCACTCCGGCAGTTTTTATCTGTACGGTACCTTCACCGCTATAGCCGTTTTGATCATGCACTACGACTCGAATGATATATGGCGTTCCCGGTAATGCATTTTTTGGAACTTTTATTGTAGCGGAATCAAATGGCGCTGAACTTTGAGTAGCGCGAATAATATCATTGAAGTAATACGAGACATCTTTTATTCCATTATCCGCTTTATATTTTATTGATACGTTGACCGAGCTGTCTGTGAGTGTTTCGTATGCCGATGGTGATGTAATACTGACCACAGGAGCCTTTTCTAGTTTATTCTGGATACAGAGAGGGGACGCTTCTGTTGGAGGCGCTACGGTGCCTGTGTCTTCCTTGTCTTTGTTCGCGTTGAACCATTGATATACGCCATCTCTCCATGCCGTATTGTCCGACGGATCACTATAGAGTTGATATGCTTTTTCTTGAACGTATTCTGGTGGACAGAATTCGTTTGCGAGAAGATTGTTTCGTGTGTCGATATTCACCTTTTTGTAGGAACTTTCTACTTCCGTTGGGATCGCGAAGCTTGCGAATACTTCTGTTCGCAGCTTGTCGGCTGGAGTGTTCTCTCCTGGAAGAAGTCCGGTAAGTGTTGAGATGGTTATATCCTTAATTCCTTCTGGTCGAGGAAATGCTTCGTCAGGTTTGTCCTTAAGTGCGGCTGACATAATCTCTTTCCAGATTGGTGCGGCGACATTTGATCCATCTGCATTTGCGCCGAGTGGATCGCCTCGATTATTACCAACCCAGACTGATCCAACGATTGAAGGGGTATAGCCCATAGTCCATAAATCCATTGGGTAGGCGACTCCCTTTGATTTTGATTTATTGGTAGATGTTCCTGTTTTTGTAGCAACAGTGTGACCGGCAATGTTTAAATTCTGGCTTACTTTGATTGCGGTATCTGAAAGAATACTATCGATTAAATACGAGACTTCTGGATCAAGAGCATCTTCCCACTGGTTAACAGAATTTGGATCGAACTCTTCGATCGTCTTTCCCGTTGCATCTTGAATCTTGAGAATTGCAGTCATTTCTGGACGCTTTCCCATATTTGCAAAGACGCTATATGCCGTAACCATGTCGATCATCTTTACTTCTGCAGCACCGATTGCGAGAGGGTATCCATAATCAAAATCAGGTTTGAGTGTTGTGATGCCCATCTTTTGCGCAAGCTCGATAATTGGCCCTTTCTCTCCATCGAGATAGTATGCTTTTATCGCTGGAATATTGCGTGACTGTCCAAGTGCCGTACGAATCGACATTGGTCCACGGAATGATCCATCGTAGTTTTGTGGCTTATCTGGACCAATACTAAGAGGCGTATCGTAGAGAACCGTTGCTGGAGTGTAGCGCTTTAAGAAGGCTTCGGCATATACGAATGGCTTGAATGATGATCCTGGTTGACGTGCACGAGTTGTGACATTTACATTTCCATCGATGTCGGCATTCCAATAGTCACGTGAGCCGACCATGACGAGAATTTGTCCTGTCTTTGGGTCTGCGAAGAGTGCCGCTGCATTTGATGCCTTGTAGGTTTTTTGATAACTTTCCGCTCGTTTTGCCATACTCTGTTCTGCGACATCTTGAAGATTCCAGTCGAGAGTTGTGTATACCTTGAGTCCACCCCTTTGTACGATTTCTTTTCCATACTTTTCTTCGAGGTAGTTTTGAACGTATTCTACGAAGTGCGGAGCCTTTCGAAGTGATTTGTATGGCTTAAATTCCATCTTTTCCATCTCCTTCAGTGCGGCAGCCTTTTCGGCGGTTGTGATAAATCCGAGCTCATTCATGCGTCTCAATACGACATCTGCGCGTCCAGGGAGATAGACCTGATGTTCGTTGTCGATAATGTTCATTTTTCCAATGAGTCCTGAGATGTACTCATTCTCCTTGAGGTCACTTGCTGTTTTTATTGTTCGTTCTTGCAGTTCTTCAGGAGTGAATGTTTTATTTACGAGACTGTAACGGTGACTTCCGTATGGATTGTAGTAAGTTGGTAATTGCGGAATACCTGCAAGAATAGCGCTTTCTGCAAGCGTGATATCTGCTGCATTTTTTCCAAAGTACATCTGAGCTGCCTTCTGAATTCCATAGGCGCTGTTACCGTAAGGAATTTGATTAAGGTACAGTTCAAGAATTTTTTTCTTGTCGTATTTTTGCTCAACACGAACTGCCATGATAAGCTCTCGAATTTTTCGAACAATGCTGTGTTCTGGCGTCAAGAAGGCATTTTTTACGTACTGCTGTGTTATGGTTGATCCACCTCGTGCCTGACCAATTCCGAATACCTGATGGAGTCCGGCTGCTGCAATACCCGTCATATCAAAACCTTTGTGTTCCCAAAACTGACTATCTTCAATTGCGATTGTGGCGTTTAGGGCGTAAGGAGCGATTTTGTCATACGAGATTGATTCCCGATTTTCTTCTCCGTGAATTGTTGAAAGAAGTGTCCCGTTTCGATCGTAGATTTCTGTCGTGAGTGCCGTTGTTGAGCCGATATTATCTACACTTGGGAGACCAATTGAAAGTATTGCGATCGATGCGAAGAAGAGGAATGTTCCGATTGCTACGGCTGCGATTCCTGCTGTAATAATCCAGGCAATAACCCGTTTTGGAGTCCAAGGTCGCTTTGGTCCTGGTGCGAAAAATGTTGAAACTTTATTCATGACCGTTCCTGCTGCATCGCCCATACTGCCACGTCGTTCAATGGCGTTTTGATACTTATCGTGAATTTTTTTATGAAGATCCATGGTGTTGAGTTGTTGGGTTGAATTTTCCCTTAAGTATACCGATCCGAACCTTTTCGGTTACAGATTCAAACAGTACTATACTGAAAAATTTTAGCTTTGTCGAGTGGTCGGCAAGCTTATAGGCGATAGTTCTTTTAACGTATCACCCCTCCCATGCTTTCTATCTTCGCCGTGATGGCTTTTTGGGCAGTTACCATGTCTTCATCGGTGAGTGTTCGATCTTCTGCTTGAAGGAGAATGTTGAATGCGAGAGACTTTTTGTCTGCCTCAATCTTGTCGCCTTCATATTGGTCGAAGAGGTAGGCTCGTTTGATGAGTTGTAGGTTGGTATGCTTAATTGCCTTCTCGAGTTCGCCAGCCGTTACTTTTTTATCTATAAGGACGGCAATGTCGAGTTCGATACCAGGGAACTTTGGAATTGCTTTGTACTTTGCGTCTTTGATTCCAAGCGATTCCTTGAGGAGTTTTGTAAGATTAATTTCAAAAATAGCGATGTTTGATGGGAGGTCGTTGGCACTTGCCACTTCTGGATGGAGTTCGTAGATACGTGCGAAAGATGGCTCATTGCTCAGGTCTTCTGCTGCTGTTGCAAGTTCTGCATATCGGTTTGGATGTGCGGTAGGGCAGAACGTTATGCCTTTTTTCCACTCTTGAGTAGTCACATTGAGGGAGTTGCAGTATGTTTCAACGATGCCTTTTGCTGCGAGAAATGTTGAAGGATATTTTGAACTAATAATGGCACCCGTAATAATAATTTCTTCTCGTGGGAAGAATTCCTGCTCTTCATTGTAGGTTCGTCCGATCTCGTAGATTGCCATTTCTTTTTTGAAACGGAGGTTGCTGATGAGGTTTTTGAGGAGGTTTGGAACAAGACTTGTTCGAAGGTGCGTCTGTTCTGACGAGAGATAATTTTCGAGCTTCAGATGAATATCTTCTGGAAGGTCACATTTTTGAAGATCTTCTTTTCCGTAGAATGAGTAGTTGTAGACCTCGGAAAGTCCGAGCTTGAGAGAGAGAATGTCTCGAGATTTGTGTTCGAGTTTTCTCTGCTCGTTTTCTCGTGGAAGATTGATTGGGAGAGATGGAAGTGTTGGCGCAATTTTTTCGTAACCGTGGGCACGAGCAACTTCTTCAAGAATGTCATCTTCGTTGTTAATATCTTTTGTCGCTCTAAATGACGGGACGGTAACTTCAAGTAATTTTGGCTTACCGGAGAGCACTTTTACGCTGAATTGGAGCTTCTGTAGAATCGACTTCATGTCTGCGAGCGAGATTTCTACTCCGATTTTTGCTGCAATTTTTTCTGGATTTACGGTGATAACTTTTGTTGGAAGTTTTGTAGAGTAGATGTCTACAATTCCGCCTTCGAGTTCTGCTTTTGGACAGAGTTTTTTGATGAGTGCTGCCGCGCGAAGGAGTGCTGGCATCGTCATTTCCGAGTCGAGAGACTTTTCGTAACGCTGTACGGCATCGGTTCTGAGCCCATGTCTCTGTGAGGCTTTTCTGACAATTCCCGGCTGCCAGTTGGCCGATTCGAGAATGATTTCCGTTGTTTCCTTGTTGATTTCTGACTGCGTGCCACCCATAACTCCTGCGAGCGTGAGGACGTGTGTCCCATTGGTAATGACAGGATCTTCTGTCGTGAGGTCGTGTGATTTGTGATCGATGGTTTCTAATTTTTCGCCTTTGTGAGCGTATCTGATTTCGAGCTTATCGGTGCCAACTACTTTTCTATCATACGCATGCATCGGCTGTCCAAGTTCGTACATGACGTAGTTTGTGATATCTACGATATTGTTTACTGGACGAACACCAACGGCGATGAGGTCTCGCTTAAGCCAATCCGGAGACTCTTTCACTTGGATATTTTTGATTGTGAGAGACGTGAATCGAGGACAAATTTCTTTGTCATGAACGGTAATTTCGAGAGGGGATTTGTGAGTTGGAATTTCTGTGTCCTTGAGAATTTTTACTGCCTTCTCGTATGGTTTGAGTTTTGTATCGAAGATTGCCGCCATTTCTCGCGCAATTCCATAATGCCCCCAACAGTCTGGTCGGTGGGTGAGTGATTTATTGTCGATTTCTAAGATGACATCGCTTTTTCCGAGGAGGGTAGCTATGTTTTGGCCTGCCTTGAGTGGAAGCTTGCTCGTTGGTTTGTAGACTTTTAGATCGAGAACGCCATCAGTTATTTCTGTCTCAAGTCCTACCTCGTCTCCTCCACAAATCATTCCATTACTTTCCATGCCACGTAGTGATGCTTTTTCAAGTGTGATGAGATCGCCTTCGCCGTGCCATCGGACTTTGCTTCCTGGAAGTGCGATGATCACCCACATGCCTTCTGTGATATTCGGAGCCCCGCAGACAATTTGTAATGTGCCTCCATTTTCTGTGCCAACGTCTGTTTGTGTGACACGAAGTTTATCCGCATTTGGATGCGGTTGAATTGATTTTATTTGTCCAGCTACGATGTGCTTCCATGCTTCTCCTTCATTCATAACACCTTCTACTTCTGCAGTTCGAATGGTAAAAAGCTGTCCGAGTTCGCTCGGATCAATATTTGGAATTTCTACGAATCGTTGTAGCCAGTTGAGAGAAATTTTCATTGAAGTATCTTGCTTAAAATTGTTCTAAGAATCTAAGGTCGCCGTTCATTAAGTGACGAATATCGTCGATACCGTATTTCATCATAACGAGACGAGTGAGTCCGAAACCGAAGGCCCATCCTTTGTAAATTTCTGGATCGATACCGCCTGCTTTCAGGACATTTCGGTGAACCATTCCTGCCCCCATGAACTCCATCCAGCCGGTGTGTTTGCAAACACGGCAGCCAGTTCCTGCGCAAAGGAGGCACCACATGTCGAGCTCGATTCCTGGCTCTACGAAAGGAAAGTATCCTGGTCGGAATCTCACCTTTGTTTCTTTTTTGAAGAGTCGTGTGAGAAATTCTGTCATGACACCCTTGAGTTGCGCGAGCGTAATATCTTTATCCACGAGGAGTCCTTCTACCTGATAAAAGGTTGAGTCGTGTGATGCGTCAGTTGCTTCGTAACGGAATACTCGTCCTGGCATAATTGCTCGAAGTGGAGCGCCATACTTTTCCATGGTTCGGATCTGTGTTGGTGAAGTCTGTGTGCGAAGAACCATTTTTCCATGCTCCGCGTGCTGCTTGTCGCTGACGAAAAATGTATCCTGCATATCTCGTGCTGGATGATCTTTCGGTACGTTGAGCGCTTCGAAGTTGTAATGTTCTGATTCGATTTCTGGGCCGTCCATAATAGCAAAACCCATCTGTCCAAAAATCTCCTCTACTTCTTTTTGTACCTGAGAGAGGGGATGAATATGACCTATTGCGAATGGCACGCCTGGTCGAGTGATATCAAATGTATCGTCGTTGAGTTGCTTCTCGAGTTCTTCTTGTTCGAGATTGTACTGTTTTGTTTCGAGTGCTTCTTCGAGTGCCTTTTTCCCGTGATTAAGCGCCTGACCTGCGAGAGGCTTTTCTTCATTTGGGAGATCTTTAAGTCCCTGCATGATCGTCGTGAACGAACCTTTTCGTCCAAGATACTTCACGCGAAGTTCCTCGAGTTGCGCGAGTGTTGATGCACGTGCAATCTCTTCTTTGCCTTCCTGAACGAGTTTTTCGATAAGTTCTTTCATGGGTTTCTTTCGGGGTTTTGAGTCTGGCTCATTGTAATACGAATTTGCCCGAAAGGTAAGAGTTCTTTATGATGCCTCCATGAAATCAGACTTTGATGTTGTTATTGTCGGGGCAAGTTTTGCTGGGTTGACATTGGCTCACCACCTACCATCCCATTTACGGACTTTGATTATCGATGTGAAGCCGGAGGCGCTCCATACAGTTGAATCTACCGGTCTTATTACCGTTCGGACTCGTGAGGAATTTTCCGAGTTTTTCCCTATAGATCAATATATTACGAATCCTATTACGACGATTTGTGTCGTGGCGCCTGACTTCCAGGAGCACTTTTTTTCAACAACAACTGAGCCATGGATTTATCAAACTGATACGAGGGGATTGATGAAACATCTTGCCGAGACGCTTCCTGCTCATGTTGCCTATGAATCATCGGCCTTGCTGGTTGGTGTGGATCGAGCCGAAGATGGTTCGGTACAAGCTGTGGATATTTTGCAGGGTGGAGTGAAGCATCGTGTCGCAACTCGTTTTCTTGTGGGTGCCGACGGTGGGCGATCGAAGGTCGCCAGTCTTGTGAGTGAACTCGATCGTAATACTCGTTTTTTGATGGGCTGCGAAAAAGTTTTCTTTGGTGAGGTGCATCTTGGTCCAAATCCCGAAGAAACGATTTATCATTTCTGGTTTGGAGAGTTTTCTCTTGGTTATGGAGGATGGCTTTCTCCTACGGTTATTGATGGAAAGAAAGCGTTCCGTATCGGTCTCGCGAAGTTGCAAAAAGATGTCGGAGAAATTCAAGAGTTGCTTACGAAATTTGCTAAGTTGCTGGTTGATAATGGAACGATTACGATTGATGGAGATCCTGAAAAACCTCATTATGCATTCGGAAGTCCTATTCCGATGAGTGGCGCTTTGTCTCGAGTGTCGCATAAAAATATTCTTTTGATTGGTGATGCAGCTGGCTTGTGTGGTGCATTTGCAGCCGATGGAATCAAGGGTTCGGTTGTTTCTGGAAAGGTGGCAGCACCGCTTATTGAATCTTTCTTAAATGGAAATGCTGGCGCCTTGTCGGCGTTTCACGATCGTGTGAATGAGCATGGAAATCTCATGGAGTATTACAAAAGACAGGTTCGATATCGTTGGATCTGGGATCGTATGAAGTCGAATCGAACGTTCCGTGCGATGTATAACATCATTGCCGCCGAGCGAGATTCATTTCTCGATCAGTTCTGTGACAGTAAGGACAAGCGAAAAAGTTTGGTGTGGGTCGTGTTGAAGGTGAAGCATCTTTGGAAACTTATTGTGTACAGTTGGTATATTTTCTTGGATTTTTTTGTGAGAAGGTAGAGGTGTGTTTTTTATTTTGGAGCGTGGTCTAATCTAACAAAAAAACCTGCCCTTTATGGGGGCAGGTTTATATTGTTTAGAAAAATCCTTCGAGGATTTGTCCGATAGAGACTATCGAACTGCGTCCTTAAGTGACTTACCAGCCTTGAAAGCAGGAAGCTTCATAGCTGGGATCTTGATCTTCATTGAAGGGTTTCGTGGGTTTACACCTGTTCGAGCCTGTCGCTTTGAAACACGGAATGTTCCAAAACCTGTGATTGTTACACTTTCGCCACGCTTAAGTGACTTAGTGATGTGAGCGAGAACTGCATCGAGAACCTCGCCTGCAGCTTTTTTTGTAACGCTAGCAGCGTTAGCAGCTGTGTTTACCAAATCCTGTTTTGTCATAGGATGATGGGGATAAAAAAATAATTTTTTGAATGGGGGATGTAACTGTTGGTTCGAAAACCAAGGGCCACATCACGAAATTCAAAGGCATTATAATTTTCGCACGTTCTTTTGCAAGAGATTTTGTTTTATTTGCGCTGAAAACATGTTGTTGCGACATAATTACAAAAATATGTAAATCTGTTTTTGGCTTGTTTAAGCTGAAATCTTGAGGTGCCTTCCAGACAAAAAGTTATGCACAATTTGACACGCGGCGAATTCTGAATACAATCAGAAAGTATATGGGTAAAGATTTAGTCATTGTCGAGTCTCCTACAAAAGCGAAAACTATCTCGCGTTTTTTGGGCGACAAGTACATCGTTCGTGCCTCAATGGGTCACGTGCGCGATCTTCCGAAATCAAAAATGGGAGTCGATATTGAGCATGATTTCGAACCTCAGTACCTGATTCCACAGGATAAGAAAAAAGTTATTGCCGAACTCAAGTCATTTATACAAAAAGATACGAAACTTTGGATAGCGACTGATGAGGATCGAGAGGGAGAGGCAATTGGCTGGCACCTTCTCGAGGCACTTAAGGTTGATCCGAAGAAACATAAGATTGAGCGAATTGTCTTTCATGAAATTACGGAAGGAGCTATTAAAAATGCCTTAGAGAACCCAAGAAAGATCGATCAACATCTTGTTAATGCTCAGCAGGCTCGACGTGTTCTCGACCGTTTAGTTGGTTACGAACTCTCTCCTTTATTATGGAAAAAGGTTCGATATGGTCTCTCGGCTGGACGTGTTCAGAGTGTCGCCGTTCGACTCATTGTTGATCGCGAACGAGAAATTCAAGCGTTTACTCCCGTTGAATATTGGAGCATTGTTGGAAATTTTGCCACAAAAGAGCATCAGCAGTTCTCTGCGGCCCTTACGAAAATTCACGGAAAAGAAGCGATTGTCAGCAACGAAGCTGATGCCATGTCTATATATAATAAGGTAAAAGACTCGCCATTTCACGTTGCGAGTATCGATGAAAAAGATGTTCGTCGTTCGCCAGCTGCTCCATTTACGACTTCAACACTTCAACAGGAGGCTTCTCGCAAACTTGGTTTCTCGGTGAAGAAAACGATGATGATTGCTCAGCAATTGTACGAAGGTGTGAATATCGGTGGTCAACCTACAGCGCTTATTACTTACATGCGTACCGATTCGACGAACTTGTCGCAAACGGCTTTGGATCAAGCAAAACACGTGATTGCTGATTTGTACGGAAAAGAATATTTGCTCAGCGAGCCGCGACGATTTAAATCGAAAAAAGGTGCGCAAGAGGCTCACGAGGCGATTCGTCCAGTTGATATGGCGATCGATCCGTCACAGGTTCGAGATGATTTGAATAAAGATCAGATTCGATTGTATGAACTTGTTTGGAAACGAACGGTTGCTTGTCAGATGGCAGAGGCCGTCTTGAAGCAAGTCGGTGCGGACATTACACCAGACCGTGCTCCTGAATATATTTTCCGTGCGACTGGTCAGACCGTTGTCTTTCCTGGATTTATGAAAGTATATATGGAAGGAAATGATCTCGAAGATGATGAACAAGAGTCAAAAGATGGCGAGAAGTTGATGCCAAAACTTTCTGCACACGAGGAAGTTGATCTCAAAAAACTTCTTCCTGATCAGCACTTTACCAAGCCACCTGCACGATATACGGAAGCGTCACTCGTGAAGAAACTTGAATCAGAGGGGATTGGTCGTCCGTCAACATATGCTCCGACGATTTCGACAATTATGGCTCGTGAGTATATTGAAAAAGAAGGAAAAGCCTTGAGACCAACTGATCTTGGAATGCTTGTCACGGATCTTCTTGTTGCACATTTCCCAGCGGTCATTGATTACAAATTTACGGCAGAAGTTGAAGAAGATTTGGATAAGATTGCTGATGGCGAGAAGGAGTGGGTACCTGTTATTCGTGCCTTCTATGAGCCATTTCATAAGCTTATTGTTCAGAAGGATACTGACATTTCCAAGGACGATGTCGTCAAAGAAAGAATCCTCGGAGTTGATCCGAAGACGGGACTTGATGTTATTGTTTTGAGCGGACGATTCGGTCCATATGTTCAACTTGGACACCTTGAGAAAAAAGAAAAAGTTGAAGTAAAGAAGGTGAGTACAAAGGGTATGTCGAAGGAGCAGAAAGAGGCTTTGAAGGCGGAAAAACTTGCTGAAAAAGAAGAGGCGAAGAAAAATAAATTACGAAGCGCATCACTTCCGAAAAATGTTTCTCGTGAAGTTGTGACACTCGACCAGGCGTTGAACTTATTGAGTTTTCCAAAAGAGCTCGGAGCAATTGATGGAGAAAATGTTATTTTGCTTCTCGGACGATTCGGTCCGTACTTCAAAATTGGCGAGAAGAAAAATGTTTCCGTTCCGCCAGATGCCGATCCATTGACGATTGATTTTGAACAGGCGAAGGTGCTTATTGCTGATAGTGATCAGAAAAAGGCGACTGCCGGTGCAGCACTTCGAACGCTTGGAATTGATCCAGTAAGCGGTGGAGAGGTGAGCGTGAAGAGTGGACGATTCGGTCCATACGTTACTGATGGTAAGACAAATGCATCTTTGTCGAAAAAATTTGATCCAGAAAGTATTACTCTCGAAGAGGCCGCAGAAGTTTTGGTAAAAAAACGCGAACGTGGTCCAAGTCGATGGGGCGGTCGTGGAAAAAAGAAGTAGCAGCGATCTCATATTTGTAAATGCATATCAGAAGTTACTGATTATATATTTTGTTGTTTCCAAAGCAGCGTTAGAGTATAATTGGCCAAGTGAATCACACCACCCCTCTCACTCATGGTGCTTTCTTCAAACGTAACTCTTGGCGAGTTGCGAGCATTTTTGTGATCGGATTATTCGCCGCTGTTTTATCTTTTGGTGGGGTTGATGTTGCGAGGGCTGCTGATCCATTTGATGGACTTCCTTGTGTATCTATTGCTGGGAATACCGCACAGCCTGCCTTTTTGGGCGATACTGTTCCGGTTAATTTTGGCTTGAAGAGTTTTGTTGATATCAATGGTTTTGCTACATCTTCTATTTATACCAATACGGGGGCTATGTATTTCGGTACATATGATGCAACTAAGCCTACTGTTAGTTTTTATAATACACAGATGACGCTTAATCCTTTAACAGGGGTTAAAACTTACAATCCTCCTCAAAAGCCTGTTTATTATGCTCCTGCTGGTAATATCGCTTGTGCGACCGTAGCAAAGGATTCTAATGGTAAAAATAGAGTTTATTTGCAGGGATGGACTTGGAATGACAATCTTGGTTGGATAAGTTTGTACTGCCCTGGTTTTGGATCAGGTGCTAATAATTATAGTGGTAAAAATCGTGGTGTGAGCTGTGGATCCGTAAAGTATGGCGTAGAGATAGATCCTCTTACTGGTAATTTTTATGGTTATGCCTGGAGTAATGCTGGTTGGATACGAATAACATGTGATGCTTCTCCTGGTTATGGAGATGCTATTTATTGCAATACGAGTCACCATGGGGTTACGCTTGATTTACCTACAAAGACGGTCAAAATTCCGGTTACTGATCCTGTTAATCCCGCTACACTAAATGCCTCAACTGCAACCTCTTGGGCTTGGACAGACGCTGCCCAGTGGATTTCTTTTGCTGGAATGAAAGTTCCCTTTGATACTGTTTGCGCTCTCGATCCTACCAAGTGTGACAGCGATGATGCTACATTCGTGACGTATGAAGGTGATGTTTTGGTGGCGAAGAAGATGGTTCCAAACCAGGAGGCTACGGTTTCGGTTACGATGAAAAATAGTGGTACTTTGACCTGGGTGCCAGGACCTCAGCCAGACAAGGGTCATTATATGCTTTTGCCTGATCCAGCTGCTGCTGTGTGGCAGGTACCTTCAGATCCAAACCCTGCTGTTCCAGGTCAACTCCAGATGATTACGAGTTCGATTGTTCCTGGAAAATCCAAGACGTTTACTTTCAAGATAAAGGCACCTGCCGTTAAGGGTACTTACAACTTTCAGTGGCAGATGAAAAAGGATAGTGCTCCTGGTCTTTTTGGTCAGAAAAGTGACTTAGTCCAGATCGTCGTCGACGATGCCGCAGTAAAGAAAGTTGGACCATTTGGAAATCCTGGGGAGTTTTTGACGGTAGTTCGTCCGCCTTGGTATCTCAATAGTAATGGTAATTCTAATGACATTACTGCTACTAGCGCTAACCCTGCCGTTAATCCTGTTACTCCAGCTCAGATTCGTAATTTGGTTTATCGCAACGTTCAGAAGTGGAAGAAGGTTGCATCAACGAGTTGTGGTCAGAGTGGTAGCCTGCTTCTCCAGAATGAGAATTCTAAAGATGAGGTTTATTACTGTAAAGGCGACGTAAATATTCTTCCTGGAAAGTGGGCGGGCAATAAAACGATCATCGTCGATGGAGGTAATGTGCATATTTTGGGTAGCCTCTATTCTACGAAGGGCCAGTTGGGAATTATTGCGTTGCGAAGTAAGCTTAGTGACCCTTCACAGGGAAATGTGTATGTCTACCCAGATGTCCGCGATCTTCGTGTTCAGATTTATGCCGATGGATCTGTGTATCCTGTTGTAACTAAACCTGGCACCGATACTGCCTTTGTGCAGAGTAACGGATCTCCAAGTGTCTCGGCTCTTGATTATAAAGTTGCTCCGGGCAACACACTCTTCGGACAGTTGTATATTCAGGGAATGATTATTTCAAACAATAGTGCTACTACAGGTGGCGATACAGGAGATGAACAGCTTAAGAGTTTGGGATATTTGAGATCGGTACCAACTGATCTCGATGGTGCACCTATTTCGTGGGACGAGTATTTTACGAATGTTTCTTTGGTAAAGGGTGGCACTTTTAATGTTACTGATGACACGGAAGAGGTTTCCGCTTCAGTGAAGTATACAGGCTATCCCGTAAATGAAGAGAAGGGTAAGCGATCAAGCTCAATTTATAAGCTTGATCCTACCGACGTGTCAGATCTTCCGAAACATTCAGTCTTTATTAACTACGAGCCACCAGCTCAAAATCTTCCAGGATTCGATGGTATCGTTGGCGGGGGAGTTAAACAGACCGGTGGGCAATAGAAACAGTCTTTTAGCGTACGTAAAAGAGATGTGATGATCTACACCACAAACTTTGCGAATAAGAAGTTTCTTTGAAGAACCTATTCTATTGGTTCATCTTTTCCAGTGAGTTCCTTGCGACGTAATCGGATGGCGGCTAGAAGAGCGGCACCAACGATAAGTGGAGTCGTATCACGAACACCGTTTGTACTTACCGGACTCGTAGAACATCCTTCTGGTGGTTTTGCTCCAGGTTTTGCCGGTGGTTGAGAGGTGATTTCTGGACCATTGATATTGTTAGCATCTGGGCCTCCCTGTGGCTTAGAGCCGTCTGTTCCTTGCTGTGCTGAGTCTATAGCGGTACCGCCTGCATCTGCTGCATTTGCGTCTGTTCCTGCGTCAGGCTTATCTCCAGCATCAGGAGTGCTTCCTGCATCTTTCTCTGCTGTTTCTGCTCCATTGTCCGGAGGAGTTTCAGTATCGGTTGATCCTGCGTCAGGCTTATCTCCAGTATCAGGAGTGCTTCCTGCATCCGGCTTGTTGCCTGTGTCTGTACCAGCATCTGCGCCAGGTTGTACTACGACGGCTTCCGCGTTCTGTACGAAGTCAGAGATGCCATCTTTGTTTGTGTCTCTCATTGGGGAGAGAATAGGATTTCCTCCTGAATACTTACTCTCTGTTAATGCTCCAGCGGCATTTGGTGTTGCTACGGTATGTGGCATCGTGAACTCCTCGATTTTTAAAGGGGATTCACTTGTAATTTTGAGAATAGTAAATGTGTTGATTCCAATTCCGAAGAATGTTTTTGGGCTATCTGCGATCTGCACAAAACCCATGTCTGTATCAATATCGAGATTCTTTGCAAGTGACACAACTTCACCTGTCTTGCTCTTTACCTTTGCGCAGCCATCTGTGTCATACGAGAAGAGATAATTTCCGTTGTCGAAGGTTGTTACATGACTATCCGGAACGGTCTCTACTGTTGTTAATTTCTCATCAACCACAAGTGTGTCAAGGCTTTGTAATTTTGCATTTGCCTCTCCATTTTTACCTGCGAAAACTGGATGAAGTTCATTCTTAGCCCAACCGGATACGCTATTTTTCCCCATGCTTTTTACATTTATTTTCCCCCATACTCCATTCATATTTTTACTTGATACTACAACAATCCCATCCGAGCTCGTTGATACTAGTACGTCTTTAAATACACGGTGATGATTTGTTGTTTTGAAATCAGCATCATTGTTCATGTCAGTTATGGCGACCAATTTCAAGTCCACAATATGGCCCTTATCGTCTCTTATCGGTTGGTATGTTCGAATTAAATACGTTGGCTCTTTATCGTGTTCGCTAATTCCAATGATTTGATCTTCGCTTGGTACTGCGCCTTCGGATAATTGGAACCTATCATTTTCATCATATATTCCAAACTTAGCTCCCGATCCGTCTGTTGTTGCATCCTGAATATTCGTACCGTCAAAAATTTTATCTGACTTGGTTTGCGGTTTGGTGAATGTTTTATCAATGTAGTTTACGTGAATCCCTGGGCCACTGTTTGGTCCATATCCCTGTGCCGGTTGGTGCGCGATGAGGTTGTTGCCTGATGTCATATGATCATAACCGATCTTTGCGGCTTCTGATTGATCAATTGATTTACTGGTTATGATTTGTGAACTTAATTTTGCTGCTCCTGGATTTTTTGGATCCCAGTCGAGGTCAACACGTTCTGCGAGCATTCCTCCTCCACCATTTCCAACACCTGTTGCCATGGCAACTCCTTTCACGATGTCGGCCTGTACATCTTGAACACTTCCGGAAATTGCTCCTAATACGACGGCACTTCGAAGAGCTAACTTGGCAATTTTTTGCCCAGCTCCTTCTAATCCAGATCTTATTTTGCTTCCAATATTGTTATTCATAAGTTATAACTTAAGAATAGGTTATGATTATACGATTGTTTTAATGCTTCTGCAAGTTTATTTTCCAATCAAAGCATAGCCATAGGTTCCAGTCTGCTTTGTAAGGCTAGACTCTAGATTAATCGTATATCCACCATTCTGTCCAGTGGAAGTGACGGTTGGGTTGGTGATAATAGCTTTGTCGGGTGCTCCGCCACTGGGAAGGGTTTTGTACAGAATTTGGTATTGGATGTATGGAATTTCTCCTTTGTTGATATTTCCCTTTAGCGGAAGGCTGCTTGCGATTGAGAGATGCATGGTTGGGTTGACCATATCTTTCCAGGGTTCGAGTTGTTTGATGAATGAAAGGATAGAGGTGTAGAGATCTGGTTTAACGGGGGCAGATGTTTGTCCGTAAACAGATTTTGTGCCATTTGTGAAACTTAATACGATATTTTTGAATGGGTTTGAATTAAAATCAGGATTTCCGTTATTAAGAAAAATTTTCTGAATTATTGATTGTTGCAACTTATCTACTTTTGCGGCTTCTGTAGATACTTCTTTTATAAAACATGCCACCTGTTCTATTGAGGATTTAGAACAGTCGGCGACGATGTCCCAGAGGATTGCCCTATTTATTTCTTCGGATTTTGATACGTCTACCACCATCCTCTCATCACTATCTCTACAAACTGTGCCGCTGTTGCAGGGCATTCTTACTCTTAGCCAGAATTCGGTGATGTCTTTGGGGCTGGTGATGAAGCCGTTGTAGAGGGGGATTTCGGCGGAGACGCCAGGTTCGAGTTTGTTCCAGAGGCAAGGGTGGTCGAGGGTGGTGAATTTGGAGCTGTTGATGTAGGCGACGGTGGTGAACTCGTCCCACTGATCTTTTGGGGGTTTTGTACTTGTGCTGTTTGGGTTGGTTGGATTTGCTCCGTTGTCTGTTTTTTTCTGACTTAATTGGTCGTTTCCTGCGTACTGTTTTCCGGTGATGAAGAAATACATGTCGCGATACCACTGTTCGTCTTTTACGATGGGTTGCGTTGCGGCGTTACAGTCGTTGCCACCCATGGTTCCAGAACCCGGGAATGGGTAGACGTAGTACATTTTTTTGTTGGCATTGCATGTGCTTTCGGTTGGGCTGCTGTCATCGCCACACACTTTCCCGCCATTTGAGAGGGTGTCGGTGACTTTGAAACTGATGACGTTTTGTTTTTGATTGTTCGGATCTTGGTTATTACCAACGGTAATTGGTTGGCCAACTTGATACGAGCTTGATCCGGTAATTCCATTTACCAGAGCGACGAATGTTGAAGGCTTGTTCTGTTGATAGAGGCCGAGTTCGAGACCAGTGACGGCGTTTAAATAAGCCTGATCTGCGGCGGCGCCACCTTGTGCGATTTTGAGAGAGCGTGTCATGGCGATCATGACGCTAGACATCGTAAACATAAACGCAAGTACCATGATCATGGCAATAAGCGCTGAAACACCTGGTCGAGTGCGTTTGAGTAGTCGGATTTCCACAGTGAGGCGTGTGAATGAGTGAGGCTATTGTAGCATTATCTCACCTTTGGTGTCACCTGGTAGTCGAGGCGTTTGTTGAGAATGAGTCGGGTTTGAGATTCGATGGCGGGGATTGAGACGAGGAAGATACTCGTAATTGGAACGAA
>Ga0172380_10004818_pt1 | contig 16961 bp, 11 predicted proteins | sample Leawe162metaG_FD_119747 | JGI IMG/M metagenome (GOLD analysis project Ga0172380, IMG submission 119747) | Leachate microbial communities from a municipal landfill in Southern Ontario, Canada - Leachate well 162 metaG | ecosystem: Engineered > Solid waste > Landfill > Unclassified | place...
CCTGGTGTGGCACTGGCGAGCCGACGGCAGCCAATCTCCGTTTTCTGGAACAATTACATCAGAGCGGTTATATGGATGCCCGTATTGAAAATGAAACCGTTTTTATCCCAATCAAAATACATATCATCCGCAATAGTCAGGGCGTGGCTAATTTTCAACTTTCAGACGCCCTTCGGAATATTTGTGAGCTCAACGATTGGTACGATGCCCACGGCATACAGTTTTTTGTGCGGGGAGATGCCAATTTTATCGACAATACCGCGTGGTTTAACAACTTTCAAAGCGGCGACAACGACATTATCAACCCCGTTCACAATGTGTCCAATTGTGTGAATGTTTATTATGTGAACGTAACAACAATTGGCCTTTGCGGTTTTGCCAATTACCCGGGTACGGGTTCACCGGCCACAACTTCACGGCAAGGCGCAATTTATCTGGCACCTTCCTGTAGTGGCGTAGGAAATACTACTTTTGCGCACGAAATGGGCCATTTTCTCGGATTACCCCACCCCTTTGACGGAACGGTCAACGACCCGGCCGGCCCATTGGGAGAACGCGTAACCCGCAATAACAACGAAATCCTACCCCGACTTTCGGCCAATTGTATCAGCGCCGGTGACCGCTTTTGCGATACACCTGCCGACTACATCGGCACCCGCTGGAGCTGTCCGCGTACCCATACCCAGGTAGATATTAATGGTGATTTATTCGATCCCGATGAAACCTTAATCATGAGTTATGCGAATGACAACTGCCAAACCCGTTTTAGTGATGAACAATCGGCAGCCATGCGCGCTAATTTGACCATAGTCAATGGAATTTCCGGGCAACGCTGTTACCTCATGGTGCCACCTATGGCTCCTTATGACACCATTACAAGTATAACTACAGCGCTTGAGCCTGCCGTAAATGCCACCGGCATCCCCAATAACTGGGCCTATTTTAAATGGAGTGCCGTGCCGGGTGCAAATATGTATTTGTTGCGTTTGCGCTTTAATTTCACCACACTTGCCGAAATCCTCGTCAGCGATACCAGCTATTTATATACCGGCATCAAATTAAACGGCGGTGCGCAATACCGTTGGTCGGTAGCCGCCATCAACCATAAAATCACCTGCATCAACTGGACTGCAGAACGCAATTTTACAACTGTTGCCAATGGTGTTAGTGTAGCCGAACTCGAACCTTTAATATTTCAGGTTTACCCTACCCTGGCACGTAATGGAGAGCCCATTCAATTGATTTTTGACCAGGATATACAAGGAGAAATAGCGATTCAATTGCAGGATATTCAGGGTCGGCTGGTTCAAACGCAACACGTTCAGCTCGACAACAACAAACAAATTGAATTCCCATTACAATTGCCAGCCAACGGACTCTATTTTGTACGTGTGAGCAGGAACGGACAACATCACATCCAAAAAATTGTAGTCGGTAATTAGCCGGTTTATTAAAGCAGTCAGCCGGATTGCTTAGCAATCCGGCTTTTTTTTTGGCCCACCTTTCCTACCTGAAACTTGGTATTTTCAGGGATTTATCAGCAGCCTTTTTGCCGATTTAACTGATTTTTAGTAGGTTGCCTAACCATACCCTACTGAATACAGTCCTATGAAAAATTTTCTCCTACTCTCCATAGTGCTACTTTTTAGTCAAAATTCGCACGCCCAACAAACTCCCTGGTGTGCTAGTACCCAGCCCAGCCAGGCGAATCTTGATTTCCTGGCCAACCTGCATGCCCAAGGATATTACGAAGCCCGAATTGTGAACGAAACCCTATTTCTGCCAATGAAAATTCACATTTTCAGGAACAGTCAGGGCGTTTCGAGTTTTCAGTATTCCGACGCGCTACGCAATATGTGTGAGTTGAATACCTGGTTTAAACCCCATGGATTGCAGTTTTTCGTGCATGGAACGGTTAATTATATCGACAACACCAATTATTACTCGAATTTTATCGTTGGTCCCAATGCACAAAGTGGCGATCACTATACCATTAATCCCATCCACAATGTGGCGAATGTGATTAATGTTTACTATGTAAATATCACGGCTTCCGGTTTATGTGGATTTGCCAATTTCCCGGGAACAGGGCCGCCTTCTACACCTACTAACCGACAAGGCGCTGTTTATCTTAGCCCGAGTTGTAGTGGGGTAGGCAATACTACTTTTGCCCACGAAATGGGCCACCATCTCAATCTGATGCATCCCTTTCAATGGACATCGGCCAGTCCGGGCGGAGGACCGGATTCGGAGCGGGTTACACGTAATCCGAACGAAACAGCACCCCGGAGTCCTGCCAACTGTCATTTGGCTGGCGACCGCTTCTGCGATACGCCGGCCGATTATCTGGATGCCATCTGGAGTTGTCCCCGTTCGCATACTCAGGTGGATGTAAATGGCGACATCTTTGCTCCTGACCCCAGTTTAATCATGAGTTATGCCAGTGATGTTTGTGTCGATAAATTCACCGCACAACAGGTAGCTGCCATGCGTGCCACTGTGACTGTCGTTAATGGCGTAAGTGGTCCAAGACGGTATTGGCTAACAACGCCTATGGCACCATACGACACGATTACTACTATACCCGTTCCGCTTGAACCTGCGGCCAATGCAACTGCCATCCCCAATAATTTCGCGTATTTTAAGTGGCGGTCGGTGCCCGGCGCTACTCAGTATATACTCCGATTACGTTTTAACTTTAACACGCTCGAAGAAATTGTCGTCAGCGATACCAGTTACCTCTATACCGGTGCAAAATTGAATGGCGGGGTACAATACCGCTGGTCGGTAGCTGCTTTTAATCATAAAGTAAGTTGTATCAACTGGACCACCGACCGGAATTTTACAACTGTGGCCAATGGTGTTGGTGTAGAAACCTTGGAGCAACTCCGATTTAAAAGTTATCCCGTTCCGCTTATGGCCGGGGAAGCCATTCAGTTGCAGTTCCCTGCCCATAGCGGTGGTGAAATCCACTTAGCACTCCGCGATATGCATGGTCGCTTATTACAGGCTGAGACCCTGGTTGTTGAGGGAGATACCCCTATTTCATGGCCTATAAGTCAGCACGCTTCAGGTATGTATTTTTTATCTGCCAACCGTTCAGGCTATCAGCACATCGAAAAAATTATTGTTAACCGTTAATTTGAGACTTTAAAAGGAAGCCGGCGATATAAATCGCCGGCTTTTTTTGGTTTCCAGGCCCTCGATTACAGACAATTAAAATGCGGTGCGCGCTGTCTAATTCGACTGAAAAGCTGTAATTTTAATTTTTCAACTGATCCGATACGTCGGATTTCTATTCAAAACACAAATTTTAATCTGATCCATGAACAAAATTTTAATGGTGTTGGCCGCTGTGTTACTGTCGTTGACTACACTGGCACAACAAAATACCGGCGTATGCGGAACCGGTGAACCTTCGGCAGCCAATCTCGAATTTTTAGAGCGATTGCACCAAAACGGCTATTTCGAAGCCCGAATTGAGAATGAAACCATCTTCATTCCGATGAAAATCCACATCATCCGCAACAGTCAGGGTGTGGCCAGCTTCCAGTTTTCGGATGCCTTACGCAATATGTGCGAGCTGAATGACTGGTACCGTCCTTTCAGCATACAGTTTTTCCTGCGTGGCGCTGTGAACTATATCGATAATTCAGACTGGGCCAATAGTTTTGAAAGAGGCGATGAAAACACCATCAACCCTATCCACAATGTGGCGAATGTGGTAAACGTCTATTATGTAAATATGCAGGCTATCGGCTTGTGTGGTTTTGGTAATTTCCCCGGTACGGGCTCGCCAAGCTCAACTACCCGTCAGGGAGCCATTTACCTTAGTCCCGGTTGTAGCGGTGTTGGCAATACTACATTTCCGCACGAAATGGGTCACCACATGAACCTGCTCCACCCTTTTCAAGGTACATCAGATGCACCTGCCAGCCCTACAGCTGAACGGGTAACCCGCAATAACAATGAGGCGTCACCCCGGGTTTCGGCGAATTGTACATCGGCAGGTGATCGTTTTTGCGATACCCCGGCCGATTACCTCAGCGATCGTTGGAACTGCCCCCGCTCCCATACCCAGGTTGACCTTAACGGTGACATTTTTAATCCCGATGCAACCCTTATCATGAGTTATGCGAATGATAATTGTGTTACCCGTTTTTCTGACCAGCAAGTTGCTGCCATGCGGGCTACGGTAACCATTGTCAATGGCATTTCAGGTCCACGTCGTTATTGGTTGGTTCCACCTATGGAGCCTTATGATACCATTACCACCAAACCTACACCATTAGAGCCAGCGGCTTCGGCTACAGGCATACCCAATAACTGGGCCTATTTCAAATGGACATCGGTTCCCGGTGCCACCATGTACATTTTACGTTTGCGCTTCAATTTCACAACACTTGAAGAAATTCTGGTCAGTGATACTTCCTACCTCTATACAGGTGCCAAATTGAACGGTGGAGCCAATTATCGCTGGTCGGTAACGGCACTTAACCACAAAATCACCTGTATCGACTGGACAGCCGACCGTATTTTCACCACCGTAGCCAATGGCGTAAGTGTGGAGGCCCTGGATAAGCTGAAATTCAAAGTTTATCCTACGGCGCTGAATAGCGGTGACCAACTCCATTTTGAGTTTCAGGAGGAGTTGACCGGTGAAATTGCTATTCAAATTCAAGATCTGAGTGGTCGTGTCGTTCAACAACAAAAAACCAATCTGCAAAATGGAGGTCGTTTTGATATGGCAGTAGAAGCTACAGCCAGCGGCATTTATTTTGTCAGGGTTAGTCAAAACGGCTTAAGTCAGTTCGAAAAAATCATATTGAACAGATAATTTCTTCTGTTTCCGATACTAAGCCGGCAAGTTTAACTTGCCGGCTTTTTATTTTCTACAGCACTCCAGGGCGACGCAGGCCGCAGTTTTATGTGTAAATTGCCCGTTGGTTTGTGGTCAAAAATTAACCTTTGACGACAAGCTGTTAAACTTTTTTGTTCAAATACGGTTAACACAACAACCACTTTACACCGATTTATGAAATACCTGAGTCTAGTCGCCACCCTGCTTTTCCTATCTTTTACCAGTCATGCCCAGCAGGAAGGTGGTCAATCCTGCGGCACCGAAGAAGTGCCTGAGCACATTCTACAGTACCTCGAAAACATCGATTACAGCATCGAACGCACTGAAAACACCATCAATGTGCCTGTGACTATTCATATCGTACGCACCGACCAGGGAAGCGGCAGTTTTAGTCCGGCACGTGCTCTTGATGGTTTGTGCAACGTCAATGAGCGTTTTTCGACCGCCAATATGAATTTTTATGTGGCCGGCGATATTCACTTCATTGACAATACCAACTACCTCAATGTGACCTCTTATGGTGTCACCTCCACCATGATCACCGACAATAATGTACCCCATACGGTAAACATCTATTACACCAATTTAAGTGCAATGGGTTTATGTGGATTTGCTTATTACCCCAATTCAGGTCCCGGGGGGGCCAATAACCGGGGAGCTGTTGTGATGAGTTTTGCCTGTTCGCAGCCTACAGGAACTACCTTGGCCCATGAATTAGGTCACTTTTTTGCATTGCCACATACATTCGACCGCACTTCGAACAACCCGCTACATCCAAACAATGCCGAAAGGGTAACCCGTGACGTCAACGATACCATCGGTGGCCGTTTGGGTGCCAATTGTAATACAGGTGGCGACCGTTTTTGTGATACTCCTTCCGACTTTATTGCTAACCGCTGGAGCTGTCCAACGGGTCTGTATCAGGAAGACATCAATGGTGACCGCATACGTCCCGACTCGAGCTATTATATGAGTTATGCCAACGACATTTGTACCAGCCGTTTCAGTGAGCAGCAGATTAATGCCAAGCGCAATACAATGGCAAATGCAGGCTCCTCTAGAGGTTATTTGTTGAATTCACCCATGCCGCCGTATACCGAGATAACTACGGCACCCGTGCTTTTGTTACCAGCCGAAGGTGATTCTAATATCGCAGGTAATTATGCTTTTTTCAGCTGGTCGGCTGTTCCCGGTGCTACCTTCTATAGCTTCAAAATATATCAGTTTGGCGGCATTTTGATGGACACGCTGATTTATGACACAGCTTACCTCAACATCAATACCAATATCCGTTCGCATCGTACGCTGCAATGGGAGGTTAGGGCTTTAAATCCGGGCAATTTGTGTTCTCCTGTTTCGGCCCGCGGCACTTTTAAAACCGGAAATTTTGTGGCATTGGCTGTCAGTAATATTTTTAATGCTGAACTGAAAGTATACCCCACTTTTCTCAGTCCGGGTTCGACTATGACACTCGAAGGATTGGCATCCGGACAGGTGGAAATATTTTGCCGCGATTTATCAGGCAAGTTGGTTCAACAAAGTATAGTTGAAGTAAATGAAAGTCAAGCCCAGGTATCGATCGGTGAGTGGCCGACAGGTGTTTATTTGATGCAAATCAAACAGGGCAGTCAGCAAGCTTACCGCAAAATTGTGGTTCAGGACTGATCAAAAATCAACTGTTTGGCATCCATAAATAGAGCGAGCATGTAACCAATGTTTTTAGAACATCTCATAAAAATATTGAGGTTCAGCTCCTCGATACTAGCCGGCATTTCTAAACTAATGCTCTGAAAGGAGATGGATATCGCAAGTATTTAAATGAATTTCGAAATCTCTGCCAAATTTTTCTGCATAGTTTTTTAAACCAGGCACTAAATTCCGGTAATAATCTAGACTAGCTTTTAGGTTTGCCTGAACTTTTTCGAAATAGTCAATTTTAAATTCTTTGAATTCGTTTTTTTGTTTTTGTAGTAGTTCACGGAAATAACTAATGTTCAGTGCCAATTCGTTTATAAACATATGTGGCCTGGGTAGTTCATTTAAAATGTTTTTGCGGCCGTAAATATGATCCACCATTTGCGCCAGGGTAAAAATACCTGAAAAATAGGCAAGGTTAGGGCCCGGACAAATTGTTACGGCAGATAACTTATGGTCGGGAGTAAGCTTATTCACTTGAATTGCTGAAGCTATTAAACCTTCGCATAAACATTCTTTCGCTGTTACCGTAGCTACGGCTAAATTTTCATGTTCAATCGATAATTTTTTTAATTTTATTTGTTTGACTTTGAGATGTTGGTATTGTCTCGAGGCTACACAGATTGGTTGCTCCGTAAATTCGGTATCGAACGACAAATACTTTTTATAACAAGGGCTTCCAGGTTTATTTTTCTCAATTCTTTGCAGGCGTTGTATCTCGGAAGTACTTGGCCTGAAATTATTAAAAGGCACCCCTAAAGGAGATGCGTCACTTATGAAAAAATCTGATTTTTTCGCGCTGGCTAGCTGATTTAAAGTTGAATTATCAACAGTACTTACTTCTGGTACTAATAAAAACGGACTGCCCCAACCCACGCTGTCCAGGCCATAGTGTGAAATCAAAAATTCGTGCTCTTCAAAAGTTCCTACACCACCTTGAGCAGTAATTTTCTGAATACGATTTACCGGTAACGGGTGTTTTCCCTGAGATAAGAGCGCATGATCACAGCTTTGAGAAAGCACCTCATAAAGCTCAGCCCTCCTACTTTTAAATTCTTCCAGGATAGGACCAAGTAACGCACCATCTGAGACGAAAGCGTGGCCACCACAATTTAAACCCGATTCAATTCTGAATTCAGCTACCCATAACCCCTTTTTTGCTAAATACTTACCTTGAATTAAGGCTGATCGATAGTCACCTACCTTTAGAATAATACTTTTTTTTGTGATACCATTTGAATCAGGAAAAAAATCAACAAAGGTTGAACAATAATTAAACAACCTTGGATTAAGCCCTGCTGAAAATACAATTGCGCCATTCAATTTACTTTCAGCAAATCCTCGCAACGCTGCCATTGCATCACAATATTCATTGGGAAGGGCCTCCCCTGTTGATGCATAATTCACTTTATCCAGCTTCGTCATGATATTAACTTCAAGTGCACCTGCAATCATTTTACGCCTAATTTGATCTTCCAAATCCTTTTTGGATTGGCCATTTGCCTTTGTGTATTCCTGAAAAGCCAACTTTAATGGATGATTACCGGCTAACAAATCAAAATATTTCATGCTTTCGGTACCTTGAACAAAAGGTTCTGATTTGATAAGCACCATTTGTTCTTCGATAATCTCATGCGTCATATTCAAAAATGCTTTTACCCTTTTAGCGCGACTATCTTCCTCCAATTTATCAATTGCATGGTAGCTACGATTGTACTTATAACTATAAACCTTTCTAATTTTTTCAAGCAGGTCATCTTCAATGATTGAAATGACAGAAGAAATCCCGAAACGGGCTACTTTAAGTGGCGTATCTATGGTATAACCAATACCCATTACTGGAATATGAAAGGAATGAATTGAGGTGGCAGTCATTATATTTAGATTTAAAGACGTAAATATCCGTTAAATTCCGCTAGCCTATTGAAAAAGTTTCAATTGCTCAATCGTCAACAACAGCTATTGTCAAATTGCAAGCTCCCAACTGAATTAAAAAGTGCTTTTTTCAAGCCAGTAGAATAGCACCACACATAAGTACATCGAAATTTAAACTCGAATCATCCTTGATAGCCCGGACTGTTCTAACCGGAAGACACACTTCTATCCCATCTAAATCGCAAACGCTAGTTAAAAAGCAGCTTGTTAAACAGCTTATCCAATAATTTTGACCCCTGTCTTACAGTACCTTAACAATATTTAAGTTATATTTATAAACCCGCTGCAATAAAAACAGCCTCCATTATGCGATTAATCTGGTCATTCCTGCTTTTAGGCATAGTTGTTCAAGTACAGGCCCAAAACCCGTCTTTCTGCGGGACAGGCGATGCTCCGGCATCGGTAAAACAATACATCCGACAGCTTGATTTTAATCAGCCTTTACCGGAAAATACGATCAACCTGCCTGTAACCATTCACATCGTCCGCACTTCTGCTGGCGGTGGTGGATTTAGCGAAAGTCAGGCTTTCGCAACCATATGTAACCTCAATCAGCGAACAGCCAGCAGTGGCTTGTTCTTTTATATGCCTGCCCGGGTGCGATATATAGATGATGACGGCTTTTTTACGGCGCCCGGCGCTTTTGAGTTGTTCGACATGATCGAAGATTACAATGTAGAACGTACCATCAATATCTATTATACCAATCTCGCCCAGATGGGTTATTGTGGTTTTGCTTTTTACCCCAATTCAGGGCCAGGTGGCTTTGAAAACGACGGTGCCATTGTGATGAGTTTTCCTTGTTCGCAACCTACAGGCACCACCCTTGCGCATGAAATGGGCCATTATCTGAGTTTACCCCACACTTTTGATGGCACTTCGCAGTCGCCTTCGAGCATTAACGCTGAATTGGTCACCCGACTCTCTCCAGAAGCGCCTGGTCGCACTGCTGCCAATTGCGCAGTAGAGGGAGATGGTTTTTGTGATACGCCGGCCGACTTTATCGCCAACCGCTGGTCGTGCCCGACACCTATAGTAGCTTTTGATTTTAACGGCGACCAATTCCGTCCTGATTCAAGTTTGTATATGAGTTATGCCAACGACATTTGTACCAGTCGTTTCAGCGAGCAGCAGCGAATTGCGATGCAAGGCACGGTAAACAGCAGTTCTGCACCACGTGGTTATCTCACAACCACTCCGATGCCTGCCTATAGTGTGCCCACTGCACCCCAACTTCATCTTCCTGCCACTGGTGATACTGTTGTCCCCAACAATGCGCAATTCCGCTGGTTAGCTGTTCCGGGAGCCGATTTTTATCAACTCAAAATATACGTAGGCACCAGCTTTACTGTACTCGATACCATGATTGCTGATACGGCCTATTTAAATCTCTCCAATAAAATCAGGGCAAATCGGGTACACAGCTGGGAAGTAAGGGCCATCAATGGCGCCAACCTTTGCACGGATTTTGGTCAGCGTGGCGAATTTGTCACCGGGCTTTATTCCGGTAGCACATCCGTAAATGATGTATTACTTACGCATATTAAGGTTTATCCAAATCAGTTAGCAGCCGGTGAAATGGTAAATATTCAGGGACTAACCATCGGCCAAACAACTCATTTCCGGCTTTTTGATATCAGCGGACGCCTGGTATTTGAAAACAAACAATTGGTAGCAACCGATGTTACTTCTTTCCAACTGCCCTGGCTCAGTGCCCAATGGCTTTTGCTCGAGGTGAATCAGTTAGGTCAGAGCAGTCGCCACAAATTATGGTTACAACAACAATAATTTACGCTTTTTAACTAATTTGGACCTTAGTTCTGTAAGATTGAAGCACTTATAGCTACTAACGCAAGAAAAAATCTCCAATGAAAAAAATTTATCTCCTGCTTGTATTTCTACTCGCAGTAAGCACAGTTTCGGCACAAGACGGTTGTGGTACTCCCCCACCCGAAAAGGCACTTTTCGACTATCTCGAGCAGATAGGTGAAACCTACCGCAATGGCGCTCAGGCGCGCACCAGTAACAGTGAAATACTGAATGTGCCTTTATATATGCACATCGTAACTTCCAACAGTGGCAGCAAATATAATTACAACACCATGCTCACCGTCATTTGTGAGCTGAATGCCAAATACGCACCCAGTGCCATCCGCTTTTATCTTGATGGGGTGAATTATATCAACGATCCGAGCTTATACGATCATACTTCCTTCCAAACCGGAAGCCAGATGATGGTTCAGTACAACCAGGCACGAAAAGTGAATGTTTACTTTGTGAACCTCGGTTTAATCGGGCTTTGTGGTTATGCGTTTTTCCCTGGCACCGGACCAGGTACCACCTTACGCAATGGCGGCTTGATGATGAGTGTAGGTTGTTCACAAGCCGGCAATTCCACCCTGGCACATGAGATGGGACACTATCTCGCTTTGCCCCATCCATTTGATGGCACCTCGAATGACCCTTCTAGCCCTATATCAGAACGTATTACACGCAGTCTGACCGACACCGTTGGGGGTCGGCTGCCGGCCAACTGTCACTGGGCTGGCGACCGTTTCTGCGATACCGATGCCGATTTTATCGACACCCGTTGGTCGTGTGCCGGTTCAACACCTACCCAACTCGATGTAAACGATGATTTGTTTAATCCTGATGAAAGCCTGTTTATGTCGTATTCACTCGACAACTGCCAGAACCGTTTTTCGGAAGAGCAAATTTTCACCATGCGTCATACTTTGGTGGGTGATAGCACCACCCAGGGCAGCAGGGCTTATCTGATGATCACCCCAATGGCACCATTTGACGTGATTACCACCAACAGTACGCCGCTGGAGCCAAATAACCCGAATACGGTTATTAATAGCGACAATATGTTGTTTAAATGGACAGCAGCACCGGGCGCTACCAAATATCTCTTCCGCATATTGCGCAATAATCAATTGGTGGAAGAAGTAGTAGTGGCAGATACCTTCTACTACTTGCCCGTTTTCCGCATGACTTCAGGTGCTGCACATAGCTGGAATGTCCGTCCGTTTAACCATGCATATACTTGTATGCCACCTTCTGCCAATGGCAGTTTCAGAGCAGGTATCAATTTCGGCACTTCGGTTCGCAATCTTGAGTCAGAAACCATTTCCATCTTCCCCACTTTGCTCGAAGCCGGTCAAGTTTTATATGTAGATGTTGCGGATTTGACAGCTGAAAATCTCCAGGTAGATGTTTATGATTTACAAGGACGATTGGTCAAAACCCTGCCCATTTTTGGCGAAAGTCGCCACAGCTTGTCGTTGGATGAGCTCAACCGTGGTTTATATCAGGTCAGGGTGAGTGGCAACGGTTTGTTAAAAAACAGCCGGATTTTCAAACAATAAACCAAAACGAAATAAAGCAAGCGGCCATCTACGGATGGCCGTTTGTATTTTTGGCCCATGGATTTGATACTGCCCTCTCCTTTGGTTGAAGTTGCCTGGAAAATTGCCGGCCGCAGCCACAAGCTGTGGGTCAAACGCGACGACCTCATCCATCCCCTGGTAAGCGGCAATAAATGGCGCAAACTGCGCTTAGTACTGGAAGATGCACGTTATCAGGGAAAAAATACATTGGTAAGCTTCGGTGGGGCCTGGTCGAACCATTTGTTTGCCCTTGCCGTGGCTGCCGAAGCACTGGGCTTCAAAGCGGTAGCCTTTATACGCGGTGACGAGCTCCAAAACGATGACCAAAGCCTGGCGCGTTACCGCCAGCATGGTATGGAATTATTGCCGGTAAGCCGGATAGACTACCGCGACAAACCAGTCCTCTTCCAAAAATATTTCGGCACCCATCCTGATGCCTACTTTATAGACGAAGGAGGAGCATCTCCCTTAGCTGAAGAGGGTTGTAAGGACATAATCGCCGAAAATGCCATTGAAAACTGGACAGATATCTGGCTGCCGGTAGGAACAGGCACTACATCAAAAGGAATTGCCAGCTTTCTCGCCGAAAACAAACAAAATACCCGCTTACATGGTGTTCTGGCTGTTCAAAGTGACGAATTCCATCAAAAACTGCAGACGGAACTCACCAATATGTATCCGTTCAGTGAACTTCATCTACCTCCAAACGGGCCTCGATTTGGCAAATTCAGTGATACTCAGCTGGCTATTGGTCTGGATTGGTATATACAGACCGGCATTCAACCCGACCCTATTTATGGGCTGAAAACACTCGAAGCCATCTATAACCAGCTCGAAAAACAAAACCCCGGCGATTCTGCCAGGGTTTTGTGGATACATACAGGAGGACTACAAGGCTGGGCTGGTTTCCCGGAAACCCAACTTTTATTTAGCTAGCTCAGCTGACTGCTTTTAATTTGCTGATGGTAGAACGTTCAAACTGACTGACGGCATAATCCAACTCCAGCCGATACACTTCCGGCTTTGGATTGGCTGTAGGCAACTCAAACATGGCTTCATTGAGGATGACCTCACAAATAGAACGTAAACCACGTGCGCCCAATTTGTATTCCATCGCCTTGTCGACGATAAAGTCGAGTACCGGTTCCGAAATCTCTAAACGTATACCTTCAAATTCGAACAACTTCTCATACTGCCGGAAAAGTGCGTTTTTTGGTACGGTTAGTATCGCGCGTAATGTTGGTTTGTCGAGCGGATTGAGGTAAGTGACCACAGGCAAACGACCCAACAGTTCAGGAATTAATCCAAACTGCTTCAAATCATTCGGCTGCACATACTGCAACAGATTTTCTTTATCGAATTTGTCGCGCTGCTCAATGCCGTAACCAATCGCATTCAGCTTCACCCGGCGGGCAATAATTTTTTCAACGCCGTCGAAAGCACCGCCACAGATGAAAAGGATATTGCGCGTATCTACCTGAATGAACTTTTGCTCAGGGTGTTTACGTCCGCCTTGTGGTGGAACATTCACAACTGTACCTTCGAGCATTTTGAGCAAAGCTTGTTGTACACCTTCGCCCGAAACGTCGCGGGTAATTGATGGATTATCGCTTTTACGGGCGATTTTATCTATTTCGTCGAGGTAGACAATGCCTCTTTCGGCGGCTTTAACGTCGTAATCGGCAGCTTGCAATAAACGGCTGAGTATACTTTCAACGTCTTCACCCACATAACCGGCTTCGGTAAATACGGTAGCATCGGCTATACAAAAAGGGACATTCAACTGACGGGCAATGGTGCGCGCGATAAGGGTTTTACCGGTTCCGGTTTCCCCTACCAGGATGATGTTCGATTTTTCAATCTCTACTTCCTGCTCCAGCTGTTGGTTGATACGTTTGTAATGGTTGTAAACAGCAACGGCTATCGTCTTTTTGGCGGTATCCTGACCGATTACATAGGTATCGAGATAATCTTTGATGAATTGTGGCTTCTGCGCTTTGTAATTTTTGAAACTTTTGGCCGGCGATGCGTCCTGAGCTTCTTCATTCATGATGGCGCTGGCCTGCTCAATACAACTTTCACAGATATGGCCTTCCAGTCCTGCTACTAAAATGCGGGTTTGGTCTTTGTCTTTACCACAAAAGGAGCAATGTAATTTCTGTTTGGCCATTTTAAGCTTTTTTCTTCGGCGAACGGACGAGAATATCGTCGATCATACCGTAAGTTTTGGCTTCTTCAGCGGTCATCCAATAATCGCGATCGCTATCGGCCATAATTTTTTCGAAAGGCTGACCACTGTGGTCGGCGATGATGGTATACAACTCATCACGCAACTTTAAGGTCTCTTTCAAGGTGATTTCCATATCCGAAACCTGACCCTGCACACCACTCATCGGCTGGTGGATCATGATGCGGCTGTGTTTAAGGGCGGTACGTTTGCCTTTTTCACCGGCACACATCAATACAGCGGCCATAGAGGCAGCCATACCTGTGCAAATGGTAGATACTTCGGCACTTACAAACTGCATGGTATCGTAGATGCCTAAACCGGCATAAACAGAACCACCCGGGCTGTTGATGTAAATCTGTACATCGCGACCACTATCCACCGAATCGAGGAATAATAATTGCGCCTGTATGATATTGGCTACATCGTCGCTCACCGGCACACCCATAAAGATAATGCGGTCCATCATCAAACGCGAGAATACGTCCATAGAGGCCACATTCATGGGACGCTCTTCGATGATGTAGGGCGTTAGGTTGTTGACCTGGTGACGGGTGTAGCTGTCGAGGGTGTTGCCGCTCTGACCTAAATGTTTGACGGCGTATTTGCGGAATTCGGTTCCAAAATCCATAGTATCCTATTTGCTGTAATTAAACAGATTTTTTCTGAGTTAGTTTCTCAAATTCGGCATAGGATATCGACTTCTCATCAATTTTTATCAATTCACGCACATGATCTTCTACTTTGCGGAATTTCACCGAATAATATAAGTTGGCGTAATTGTCGTCTTTGCGAAGATAATCGAGGGCATATTTGTTCAAATCCTTCTCTTCGATAGGGATACCATAACTCGAAAACTGGCGGTATAATAAACCACGGGCTTCGTTCATGATCTCTTCTGAGTCGATCTCAAGTTTGTTCTCCTTAAGTATAGTATCGATGATCAAATCGCGACGGAGTTGTTTGGCATACTCGGGATACTGACTCTCGAGTGTGGTTTCGTCGATCGGATTTTCAGTGGCAGATTTTAACCAACGTTTCAGGAAAGCGTCAGGCAACTCGATGTTTTCGTCGGCGAGCAGGGCCTCCATGAGGTCGTTGCGTAACAAACGTTCGGCATCGGCTTGCAGACCACGACCCAATTCGAGTTTGATGCGGTCGTTAAAGGCTTCTTCAGTGTCGATTTCTTCATTGCCAAATACCTGACGGAAAAAATCGGTATTCATATCCGCCAAACCATCACGCATGATATTGCTCACGGTGATTTCAAAATGAGGATTAACGGCAGCCAGTTCTTCAACCGATTTTTTGATGCCGGCAGCGATTTTTTCATTGTCGTTACCGAAAATGGCGCTGAGTTGGTTGCGGGTGCTGTAATCTTTGCCAATGCCTGTAAGTTCGGCCTGGAGTTGGCTGTCGGCTATGTCGGCCAATTTCACCAGACTCACGGTAACTACGCCGCCTTGTTTGAGCTCGCCATTTTCGTCGAGTTCTTTCAGACGCAGGAATACATTATCGCCGGCTTCTGAAGTTTCGGGATAGGCGTTGGTATAATAACGTTTGCGGAGATCGTTGGTATAATTGGTGAGTAAATCCTGATCCGGCTCTACCGCATATTTCACGAAAGTTTTGCCTGGAATCTGGGCTTTCACTTCAGGTTTCAAACCAATATCAAAACGGAAAGTGAAACCTGTCTGGTCTTCGATGCCATCGGCAAAAGGGTCGTGGCCTTCTTCCGGAACCGGCTGCGCGAAAATTTCGAGCGCCTGTTCTTTCAGGAAAGTATCGACTTGCTCTTGTACCAGTTTGTTGAGTTCTTCGTACAACAAGGCTTTGCCATACATTTTTTTCACCAAACCTGCGGGTACCATCCCCTTACGGAAACCCGGCATACTCACCTTGCGGCGGTAATCCTTCAGGGCTTCATCAAATTTAGCGGCATAATCGGCCGGCTCCAACTGGAGTATAACTTTGTTCTCGAGTTTGCTGATTTTTTCTGCGGTAATGTTCACTTCGGAATCGTTTATGAGGTACTTATGCCTAGACAAGAAGATTTTGCTTCTAATGAGCGGGGTAAATTCAAAATTTCAAATTCAAAATTAAAAATTATTAACCTTGGAGCTTCGCTCCTCGGCACTCTCTCGGAAAGTCCTGGAACTGCGTTCCTTGACTATTTCCCCTCTACCCAAGGGAATTATAAAATTTCAATTTTGAATTTGAAATTTTGAATTCGCATCCAATTTTGAATTTTGAATTTGAAATTTTGAATTATAAAAAAAGTGCGGATGGAGGGACTCGAACCCACACACCTTGCGGCACCAGATCCTAAGTCTGGCACGTCTACCAATTTCGCCACATCCGCAAACGCCACGACCTTCTATCGCGGGAGCGCAAAGGTAAGCTTTATTGATGTGAATGACAAATACTTCTGTCGGCTTCGCTGGTTATATGGTTATACTGTTCTAAGGTTATAAAGTTGAGGTTTTTAACACAGAGATTTGGAGGTTAAACAGAGTTTCACAGAGCCGCTGCTCTGCGAAACTCTAAACCTCCGTGAACTCCGCGTTAAAAAAATGCGAAGCAACACGCTACCCGCTTTTTCCCTAATTTTAAGGCTTCACCCGAGGTTTTTTATATTGTATGGATGTTGTCCCCGTGCTTTCGCGAGAAGAAGCTGAACGCAAAGAAATATTACGTCGTTACCGGGCTTTATTGCGGGCCTGTAAACCCTTTCTCAAAAAAGGCGACAAACGCCTCATCCGCCTGGCCTTCGATATTGCCCTCGAAGCCCACAAAGACATGCGCCGTAAATCTGGCGAACCCTATATCTACCACCCCCTCGAAGTTGCCC
>Ga0172380_10004819_pt1 | contig 16960 bp, 18 predicted proteins | sample Leawe162metaG_FD_119747 | JGI IMG/M metagenome (GOLD analysis project Ga0172380, IMG submission 119747) | Leachate microbial communities from a municipal landfill in Southern Ontario, Canada - Leachate well 162 metaG | ecosystem: Engineered > Solid waste > Landfill > Unclassified | place...
GGATGAATTCGGAGCCTTTCGGGAAGATGAAGCCGAAATCCTCGGTGCCAAGCGGCCCGCCGATCAGCTTCAGCCCGCCGCCGGAGTTTTCGACATAGCCCTTGCCGGCGGTGCCGTCGGTCAGCACCATGTCGACGTCGCCGGCCTTGAGAGCCTGGACGGTTGCGCCGAAGGTTTCGAACAGCTTGATGCGCGGATTGGCTTCATCGCCATCCAGGACCTCGTAGACGGCGGTGTAGAAGGGGGTGGTGCCCGGCTGGGCGCCGACCAGCGCGTCCTCGACGGCGGCGAAGCTCTTGCCATCGGAAAAACGGGTCTCGTCGCCGCGCACCAGCATGAACTGCTCCGAGCGCATATAGGGGTCGGAGAAGTCGACCTTCTCCTTGCGGTCGTCCTTAATGGTGATCCCGGTCATGCCGATATTGTACTGGCCGTCCGACACCGCCTGGATCATCGCGTCCCACGAGGTGTTCTGGTATTCGACCTTGAAGTTCAAACGCTTGGCGATCTCGTTCATCGCGTCGTATTCCCAGCCGATTGCCTGGCCGCTTTTCGGGTCGACGAACTGCAGCGGCGGATAGGCGTTTTCGGTGACGACGACCACCGTCTTTCCACCGAGATCCGGCAGGTCGGCGGCAAAGGTCGACAGGGGCGCGACGACGAGGGCTGCGAGCCCGGCAAGAAGAGCGCGTCTGAACGGCATCGGATACCTCCTGAAAGTGTGGAGACACCAGACTGTCACAGAACATTCCGTCCTGGCAAGAACCGGGGCTCCAAAGAAAAAGGCGGCTTTCGAGCCGCCTTTTTCCAAATCCCGGTTAGGGGAAATATTATTCTGCCGAACCTTCGGCCGGTGCAGCTTCCGCTGCAGCAGCGGCTTCGGCAGCTGCCTTTGCTTCGGCCGCTTCGGCGGCTGCCTTTTCCGCGGCCAGAGCCTGTGCTGCTGCAACCTTTTCAGCTTCCAGACGTGCCTTTTCTTCAGCAACGGCGGCGCGCTCGGCGTCGTTCAACTTGCGGGCGCGGGTGCCGGTGTTCTCGACGATACGAGCCGACTTGCCGCGACGATCGCGCAGGTAGTAAAGCTTGGCGCGACGGACCTTACCACGGCGAACGATTTCGACGCTTTCGACCATCGGCGAGTAAACCGGGAATACGCGCTCCACGCCTTCGCCGTAGGAGATCTTGCGAACGGTGAAACTCTCGTTGATGCCGGCGCCGGAACGGGCGATGCAGACGCCTTCATAGGCCTGCACGCGGGTACGATTGCCTTCCTTGACGGTGACGTTGACGCGGAGCGTATCGCCGGCCGAGAAGTCCGGGAGCTTGCGCTTGGCTTCGATCTTGGCGGCCTGTTCGGCATCCAGCTGCTGAATGATATTCATGTCTAACCTCTATTTCTTCTGAAACAGCCAGAGCGCTCTACAGTCGCCCTTCGGTCAATGCCTCTGGGCTAGGCCTTTTCAGGCTGGAGCGGATTCGCCATTCTTTATTTGCTGGCAGACGGGACAAAGCCCATTTCCGGGCGTGCTGATACACCAATCGGCAGGGCTTGTCATCCCTTTGAAAGCATTTTTATCGCTGTCGCACCAGTCCGCAAGGCTTGCAGGTCCCGCCGCGAGCGACTAAACCCGGCTCCGGTCGGGAAGAGGGAGGCTTGAATGTCGATTGCAATGATCGGCCTGTTGTTCGCAGCAGGTTTTTTTTCGGGGGGCGTCAACGCCATTGCCGGTGGCGGTACATTTCTGACTTTCGGTGCACTCACCCTTGTCGGTCTGCCGCCGATCGCCGCCAACGCCACTTCATCGATCGTCCAGTTTCCCGGCTACATAACCTCGACGATTGCCTATTGGCCGGAAATCCGCGCTCGGCTCCGTAGCACCTTCCTGCTAGCCGCAATTTCCGCCATCGGTGCGCTTGCCGGCGCCCTCCTGCTATTGTCTCTCGACAATCCATCCTTTGCCAGGATGGTGCCTTGGCTGCTGCTCGCGGCAACTCTCGTCTTTGCCGCTGGCCCTTGGCTGAAGCCGAAGGCCCTCAACGAACATCCGTCCCATCCCTTCGCCAGCGCCGTGTCACAGTTCTTCATGGCCGTCTATGGCGGATTTTTCGGCGCCGGAATGGGGATCATGATGCTCGCCATCCTGGGCGTGACGCTCGGCGGCAACTATCATCGTCTCAACGCTTTGAAGAACCTGCTGTCGATAGTGATCGCCACGGTGGCCATTGCCGTCTTTGTCTCGGGGGGCGTCGTGGTCTGGTCCAAGGCCGCGGTAATGATCCCGGCGGTCGCGCTCGGCGGCTATTCTGGCGTCTGGGCGGCACGGCGCGTCCCCCAATCGCTAATGCGCGCAATCGTCGTCGCCGTCGGCTTGGGGCTGACAGTCTATTATTTCCTGAAGGTGTGACCACCCTCCCTATCGGCAAGGAGATCTGGACGCCGTTGCTCCGTCAACTGGCGCGCCTGTTCCTGCCGCCATTTCTCGACGGCCCCGTGATTGCCCGAAGTCAGGACCGCCGGGATTTCAACGCCCTCGAAGACCTGTGGCCGAGTATATTGCGGATATTCCAGCAATCCACTTTCGAAGCTCTCATGAACGCCGGAAAGCTCGTTGCCCATGACTCCCGGCAAAATCCGCACGACGGCATCGAGGACCACCAGGGCGGCTGGCTCACCTCCGGAGAGAATGTAATCGCCTATGGAAACCTCTTCGAGACCACGCGCCTCGATCACTCGCTGATCGACCCCCTCGAAGCGGCCGCAGACAATGACAACGCCCTCGCCAGAAGCAAGCTCGCGCACGCGCTCTTGGGTCAGCGGCCTGCCACGCGGGCTCATCAGGAGCCGCGGCCGCTTGGTCTCGGAGGAGACATGGTCTATGGCCCGCGCCAACACGTCCGGCCTCAGCACCATGCCGGCGCCGCCGCCCGCAGGCGTGTCATCGACGCTTCGGTGCTTGTCGGTCGCAAAGTCGCGGATCTGAACAGCCTCCAGTGACCACTGGCCGCGCTCAAGGGCGCGGCCGGCAAGCGACAGACCGAGATGGCCTGGAAACATTTCCGGATAGAGAGTAAGAATCGTCGCCCGGAAGGTCATCTCCGGTAACTCAATTCTCATCCGGGGAGTTCGGTCCTGATCTGCTCGAAAAGGGTGGCGTCTCCTCATCGTCCTGCAGCCCGGCCGCAACCGGATCGATCAGGATCCGTCCGCCTTCGAGGTCGATCTCTATCACAGCAGCCTCGGAAAACGGGATCAGAACCGGTCGCCTGCCCGGACCTTTCAACTCGAGAAGATCGCCGGCTCCGAAATCATAGACGCCGCTGACGGCGCCGTAGTGGTTGCCTGCGGCATCGTGCACGTCGAGACCTTCGAGGTCGGTATAGTAGAATTCGTCTTCATCCAACTCGGAGTCTGGAAGCGCCTCGCGCTCGACATAAAGCTCGAGACCGTTAAGCGCCTCTGCGGCGTTGCGGTCGTTGATGCCGCGAAAGCGCACGATCGCCACATTCTTGGCTTCCCGGATCTCCAGGATTTCGAACACCCGGCCATCAAGGCTGCGCAGATTGCCGTAATCGCCCAGTGCCATCGGATCACCGGTAAAGGATTTCACCCGCACTTCTCCTCGCAGCCCCTGGGCGGCGCCGATCGTTGCCATCAATACGGGATTCTCAAGCTTCGTCATGGGTGCAGGCCGTCCATGTCTGCAATTTCGGTTCCTTACTTCTTTTATGATGAAGCTTGGCGAATTGAAACGAAAAACGGGCGGCAATGATGCTGCCGCCCGCCGACTTCCGTATGAATGCGAATTATTCCGCTGCGTTTGCTTCTGCAGCCGCTGCGGCAAGTTCCTCGGCTTTCTGCTGCTTCTCGGCAATACGCTCGAGAGCCTTCTTGCCGGGCTTTGCCTTTTCCGGATTGCTGCGTGCCGGACGCTGCGCGAGACCGGCTTCGCTAAGGAAGCGCAGAACACGGTCCGTTGGCTGCGCGCCGTTGTCGATCCAATGCTTGATGCGCTCCACGTTCAGTTCGATGCGCTTTTCATTGTCCTTGGCGAGCATCGGGTTCCACGCGCCGACCTTCTCGAGAAAGCGGCCGTCACGCGGGCTGCGGGCGTCGGCAACGACGATCTGGTAATAAGGGCGCTTCTTCGAACCACCACGTGCAAGACGAATTTTCAATGCCATTTCTTCACTCCTTAGGGCTTTTCCAGGCCACCTGTTTGTCAGACGGCTTTTTCCGTGTTGCCACCGATGTTGGCGGCGATTGCTTCATGATGCCGGATCACTTCCTTGATGATAAAATTCAAAAAGGTTTCTGCAAAATCCGGATCCAAATGGGCATCCTGCGCAAGACGGCGCAAGCGCTCGATCTGGTATTCTTCGCGCGCCGGATCGGCTGGCGGCAAATCGTATTGGGCCTTCAGCATGCCGACGGCCTTGGTGCAGCGGAAGCGCTCCGCCAACATGTGAACCAGTGCGGCATCGATATTATCGATCGACTGGCGGTAGCCGGCGAGCAGCTCCTTCGCATTCGATTCGCTCATGCTATCTGCCCCCTCACTTCTTCTTCGGCAATCCGGGAAGACCCGGAAGGCCACCGAGACCGGGGAGCTTCGGCGCGCCCAGGCCCGGCAACCCACCACTGCCGAGACCTGGCAAACCACCGGCCTTGCCGAGGCCTGCGGCTTCCGCCTGCTTCTGCAAGGCCTCGAGATGCTTCGGATCGATACCCGACAAATCGGGCATGCCCCCCATGCCGCCTAAGCCTCCCAGACCCATCTTGGCCGCCATGCCGCCCATCATCTGCTTCATCATGCCGCCACCCTTCTTGCCGCCCATGGCTTTCATCATGTCGGCCATCTGGCGGTGCATCTTCAAGAGCTTGTTGATTTCGGCGGCGTCCGTGCCGGAGCCGGCTGCGATGCGCTTCTTGCGGGAATGCTTCAGGATGTCGGGATTGGCCCGCTCGGCCTTGGTCATCGACTGGATGATGGCGATCTGGCGACCGAACAGCTTGTCGTTCAGCCCCGCGGCGGCCATCTTGTCCTTCATGCCCGACATGCCGGGCATCATTCCCATGATGCCGCCCATGCCACCCATCTTCTGCATCTGGCGCAACTGGTCGGCGAGGTCGTCGAGGTCGAACTTGCCCTTGGCCATCTTGGCGGCCATGGCGGCCGCCTTCTCGGCGTCGATGTTCTCCGCCGCCTTCTCGACCAGCGAGACGATGTCGCCCATGCCGAGGATGCGGTCGGCGATACGCCGCGGATGGAACTCCTCGAGCTCCGTCATCTTTTCGCCGACGCCGATCAGCTTGATCGGCTTGCCGGTGACGGCGCGCATCGAAAGCGCCGCACCGCCGCGGCCGTCACCGTCCATGCGGGTGAGCACCAGGCCGGTGATTCCGACGCGTTCATCAAAATTGCGGGCGAGGTTGACGGCGTCCTGGCCGGTCAGCGCATCGGCGACCAGCAGAATTTCATGCGGCTTCGCATTCTTCTTGATGTCGGCCATCTCGACCATCAAGGGCTCGTCGATATGCGTACGGCCGGCAGTGTCGAGGATGACCACATCATGGCCGCCAAGCTTGGCGGCCTGAACGGCCCGGCTTGCAATATCGGTCGGCGACTGGCCGGCGATGATCGGCAGCACGTCGATGCCGGTCTGGACGCCGAGCTGGCGCAGCTGTTCCTGGGCGGCCGGACGACGCGTGTCGAGCGAGGCCATCAGGACCTTCTTCTTCTCGCGGTCGGTCAGCCGCTTGGCGATCTTGCCGGTGGTCGTCGTCTTTCCCGAGCCCTGCAGGCCGACCATCATGATGACGACCGGGGCTGCCGCGTTGAGGTCGACGCCGACCCCTTCCGAGCCGAGCATCTCGACCAGTTCGTCATGGACGATCTTGACGACCATCTGCCCGGGCTTGATCGACTTCAGAACGGCGGCGCCGACGGCCTTCTCGCGCACCTTGTCGGTGAAGTTGCGCACGACCTCGAGCGCCACGTCGGCTTCCAGAAGCGCGCGGCGCACCTCGCGCAGCGCAGCGGAAACATCGGCTTCCGACAGAGCGCCACGGCCGGTCAGTCCATTCAGGATGGAACCAAGGCGGTCCTGGAGGTTATCAAACATCGGCTCTTCCTTATCGTTTCGGGTCTCCGAAACGTCGGTCTTTCCACCGCTGAAAACAAGACGCAAAGCCAAAATGCACCCGAGGGCGCATCGCGCTGTCGGGTGTTGACCTCCGGGATCTCTTTATACCTTGACGGGTCCCGGTCGGCGGCTCGGAGTGCTTGTCTCGTCGCAGATTGAGGGCGATAAACAGGAAAGAGCCGGAAAAGTCAAGGCTGGCAAGGAAAACAGCCGATTTGGCAGGCACTGGCCTTTGCAATCGCGCCCGGCCAACCCAGATTGACGGTTCCCGCAACAGTATTGGCCACCATGTCCGACAAACCCGCCAATCCCTACTATACCGGCCCCGTCTCCGACCATTTCGACGGCAAGCGCTTCTTCAACCCGGAAGGCGTCGAGCCCGGCGGCATGCGCGACCTCCTCAAATGGCGCACCAACGGCAAGCGCGCCCGCTGGCCGAAGCGCGTGGCGCATGGCCCCGGCCCGACGACGCTGCGGGAACGCGTCGACGGCACCGACCTGCGCGTCACCATGGTCGGCCACGCCACGCTTTTGATTCAGGTGGCCGGCCTCAACATCCTGACCGACCCCGTCTGGTCGCCCCGCGCCAGCCCCTTTTCCTTTGCTGGCCCCAAACGGGTGGCCGAGCCCGGCATCGCCTTCGACGACCTGCCGCCGATCGACATCGTGCTCGTGACCCACAATCACTACGACCATCTCGACCTTGCAACGCTCGCCCGGCTCGAGGCGGAGCATGCCCCGCACATCGTCACCCCGCTCGGCAACGACACGATCATCCATCGCGCCCTGCCCGACGCCAAGATCTCCGACATGGACTGGGGCGACCACCTGCAATACTGGGACGCACTGTCCATCCATGCCGAGCCCTGCCACCACTGGTCGGCGCGCGGCATCCGCGACCGCCGCATGGCGCTGTGGGCCGCCTTCGTGCTGTCTACCCCGGCCGGCAAGATCTATCACATCGGCGACACCGGCTTTCACGACGGCATCAATTACCGCGCCGCGGCGGAAAAGCACGGCGCCTTCCGCCTCGCCAACCTGCCGATCGGCGCCTACGAGCCGCGCTGGTTCATGAAGGGCCAGCACCAGAACCCGCAGGAAGCCGTCGAAGGTTTTCGTCTCTGCAACGCCGCCCACGCCGTCGGCCACCATTTCGGCACCTTCCAGCTGACCGACGAGGCAATTGAAACGCCGGTCGAGGATCTCATGCAAGCGCTGGCGACACAGGGTATCCCACCGGACAGCTTCCGTCCGTTGCGCGCCGGCGACTTTTTTGACGTCCCACAGGTTTAGTGCGGGCACGGGAGTTATCGGCCCGCCTCTGGTAATTTCTGCGCATTTCCGCCATATACTCGCCGAGAACAATGGATTGATCCGATGAGCAACATGGTCGAATTCGCGAGGATGAACGGGCTTGGCAACATGATCCTGGTTGTCGACATGCGCGGTCGTGCCGACAGGGTGACACCGGAAGCCGCAATAGCACTCAACGCCGATCCCGCTACCCGGTTCGACCAGATCATGGCGATCCACGATCCGAAGCTCGAGGGTACTGACGCTTTTATCGATATCCTGAATTCGGATGGGTCGCGGGCCCAGGCCTGCGGCAACGGCACGCGCTGCGTAGTGCAGGCGCTTGCCGCCGAAACCGGGAGGAAGGCCTTCACTTTCCAGACTGTCGCAGGCATCCTCAATGCGGTCGAGCAACAGGACGGGCTGATCTCCGTCGACATGGGCAAGCCGGTCTTCGAGTGGGACAAGATACCACTGTCGGAGGAATTCCACGACACCAGCCGCATCGAGTTGCAGATCGGACCGATCGACGATCCTGTGCTGCATTCGCCATCCGTAGCTTCGATGGGCAATCCGCATGCGATCTTCTGGGTCGACAAGGACGTCATGTCTTATGATCTCGATCGTTTCGGACCGCTGCTCGAAAATCACCCGATGTTTCCTGAAAAGGCCAATATTACCCTCGCCCGGATTACGTCGCCCTCGTCCCTGACCATGCGCACCTGGGAACGCGGCGTCGGGCAGACGCTCGCCTGCGGTTCGGCTGCTTGCGCCACCGCCGCCAGCGCCGCGCGGACCGGCAGGACCGGTCGCAAGGTGACGGTCGATGTGGCAACCAGCCCGACCCGCGAGCCTCTGATCATCGAATGGCGCGAGCGCGATGACCACGTGATCATGACCGGTCCCGCAGAATGGGAATGGTCCGGCCACCTGGATCCCGTGACTGGCGTCTGGCAGCGCGAACCGCAAGCCGGAGCCTTGGCACAGTGAGCAACGTCGAAGTCATCACCTTCGGCTGCCGCCTGAACACCTACGAATCCGAAGTGATGAAGGCCGAGGCGGCCAAGGCCGGGCTCGACAACGCGATCCTGTTCAACACCTGCGCGGTCACCAGCGAGGCTGTGCGCCAGGCCCGCCAAGCCATCCGCAAGGCCAGGCGGGAAAACCCAGGCGCACGCATCATCGTCACTGGCTGTGCTGCCCAGACCGGGGCGCACGACTTTGCCGATATGCCGGAAGTAGACGCTGTCCTCGGCAACGAAGAAAAGGTGAGGACCGAAAGCTACCGAACGCTTCCCGATTTCGGCGTGTCGGCGGAAGAAAAACTCCGCGTCAATGACATCATGAGTGTGACCGAGACGGCTCCGCAGATGATCAGTCATATTGACGGCCATGTCCGTGGTTTCATCCAGGTTCAGAATGGCTGCGACCATCGCTGCTCCTTCTGCATCATTCCGTTCGGCCGCGGCAACTCGCGCTCGGTGCCGATGGGCGCGGTCGTCGATCAGGCCCGCAAACTGGTTGAAAACGGCTACCGCGAGGTCGTCCTGACTGGTGTCGACGCCACCAGTTACGGTGCCGACCTTCCGGGGGCACCGACGCTCGGCCTTTTGGCAAAGACGGTTCTGAGACAAGTACCGGAAATCCTGCGCCTGCGCTTGTCCTCGATCGACAGTATCGAAGTCGACCGCTATCTCCTCGACCTGATTGCCGATGAACCGCGTTTCATGCCGCATCTGCATCTTTCATTGCAGCATGGCGACGACATGATGCTCAAACGTATGAAGCGTCGGCACAGCCGCACCGATGCGCTTCGCTTCGCTGACAATGTACGAAAGCGCCGCCCCGACATGACGTTCGGTGCCGATATGATCGCCGGTTTCCCGACTGAGACTGAGAAAATGTTCGACAACGCCGCAAGTCTCGCCGAGGAGATCGGCATTGCCTATCTGCATGTCTTCCCCTATAGCCCTCGCCCGGGAACGCCCGCTGCACGCATGCCTCAACTCGACCGCCGGCTAGTCAAAGAGCGTGCAGCCAGCTTGCGCCGCACGGCCGAAGAATTGCAGGCGCGCCACCTTGCCGCAATGGTCGGCACGCGTCAGACAATCCTTGTCGAGAACAGTGGCATGGCCCACACGGAGAACTTCACGCTTGTCGCGGCTCCGGGTCTGGCGCCGCGCGACGTTGTGACGGTCACGATCACCGGCCACAACGGTAAGCATCTGAAAATGCAACTGGCCGACCGCACGGCGGCCTGATTTCGAACGGACAGTTTCATGGCGCTTGGTTTCTTCAAAAAAGTCTTCACATTCGGCAAGGAGAAGCCCGTTGACGCGGCCCCTTCCGCCGACGAAGGCACGGCTGAAGACCAGGAGTCCGCCATCGAATCCGGGCGCGAAATCCGCACACAAGATGTGGCTCTGACCGCGACCGAAGAGCCGACACTGCCGACGGAAACGGAAACCTCTGGCGCTCAAACGGCAAACATCGGTGAACGACCGGAGGTGGTCGCGGCTGCATCCAGCGACAGCGATGCGCCTGCGGTGTCTCACGAAGCGATCTCAACGGAAATCGAGCAGTTTCCCGCAGAGACGGACGGCGGCGCCAGCCCAGTTGACGAAGAAGCCGATGGAGGAACCGTCGGCGCCCCCATCCTTCCCAAAGGCTTCATGGCTAAGGCCGCGGTTTCGGAGCCGTCTCTGCCAGTCCCGGAGCCGAAACTCACTTGGTTCCAGCGCTTGCGAGCCGGGCTTTTCCGTACTTCATCCCAGCTGACTGGACAAATCTCCGCCCTCTTCACCAAGCGCAAGCTGGACGAGGACACGCTGGAGGAACTCGAAGACCTGCTGATCCAGGCCGATCTCGGCGTCGAGACCGCGATGCGCGTGACTGACACACTCTCCTCGGAGCGCTATGGCAAAGACGTGACCGGCGAGGACGTCTCCCGCATCATGGCGGCCGAGATCACCAAGGTGTTGAAGCCGGTGGCAAAGCCACTGGCGCTCGACCTCAACCACAAGCCGCATGTCATCCTCGTCGTCGGCGTCAACGGCACCGGCAAGACGACCACCATCGGCAAGCTCGCCGCCAAGCTCTCGGCTTCCGGCCTCAAGGTCATGCTGGCCGCCGGCGACACCTTCCGCGCCGCAGCGATCGAGCAGCTGAAGATCTGGGCCGACCGCACCGGCTCAACCTTCATTGGCACCAAGCTCGGCGCCGACGCTGCCGGCCTTGCCTATGAGGCCTTCGAGAAGGCGAAGGCGGAAAAGTCGGACGTGCTGATAATCGACACCGCCGGCCGTCTGCAGAACAAGACTGAGCTGATGGCGGAGCTCGAGAAGATCGTCCGCGTGCTCAGCAAACTCGACCCGGACGCACCGCATACCGTGCTGCAGACGCTCGACGCGACAACCGGGCAGAACGCCATGAACCAGGTCGAGATCTTCCGCAATGTCGCCGGCGTCAACGGCCTGATCATGACCAAGCTGGACGGTACGGCGCGCGGCGGTATCCTGGTGGCCATCGCCGCCAAGCACAAGCTGCCGGTCTACTTCATTGGCGTCGGCGAAGGGGTGGACGACCTTGAGCCGTTCGAGGCCGAGGATTTCGCCACTGCCATTGCAGGCCTGCAACATTGAGCCGCGACCCGGTCGAACAAGAGATGTGAAAGATGGAAACGATGAGCAATTTCGAAAGCGACACAAAACCGACGGTTGAGGAACGCCATCATCCGCTGCTGAAGATGGCGCTGGAGATCGGGCCGCTGCTCGTCTTCTTCTTCGGCAACCTGCGCGGCGAGTGGCTAGCCAAGACCTTTCCGGTGCTTTCGGTCGTCGGTGGGCCGCTGCTGATCGCCACCGCCCTTTTCATGGTAGCGACGGTGATCTCGCTCATCGTCTCCAAGATCGTCTTCAAGCACCTGCCGGTCATGCCCTTCGTCTCGGGCATCGTCGTCATGGTCTTCGGATCTCTGTCGATCTGGCTGCAGGATGAAACCTTCATCAAGATGAAGCCGACCATCGTCAACACACTGTTTGGCGTGGTCCTGCTCGGCGGCCTGTTCTTCGGCAAGTCCTTGCTCGGCTACGTGTTCAATGCCGCCTTCCAGCTCGATGAAGACGGTTGGAAGAAGCTCACCCTGCGTTGGGGCCTGTTCTTCCTGTTCCTCGCGGTGCTCAACGAGGTTGTCTGGCGCAATTTCTCCGACGCCGTCTGGGTCAATTTCAAGGTCTGGGGCACCATGCCGATCACGATCCTGTTCACGCTCGCGCAGATGCCACTGATCATGCGTCATACGCTCGAGGACGAAACCGCGAGTACGGACAAGTGACTGCCGTGATCCTCGCTCCCAATGGCCGAGACAATCAGGCGGCGCGCTTCTGGCTGATCGCCGTAGCCGCGGTTTTCGTCATCCAGATCGTGGCCCTCTATTTGATGGGCAGGGTTCCATTCTGCGAATGCGGTTTCACCCGGCTCTTCGATTCTGCCGTGAATTCCGCCGAGAATTCCCAGCATCTATCCGACTGGTATTCCCCCTCGCACATCATTCACGGCTTCCTCTTTTATCTGGTCGGTTTCGTGACCCTCAGGAAGCAGTCCCTTTGGGCAAAGCTGCTCCTCGCCATGGTCATCGAGGTCGGCTGGGAACTGATCGAGAACTCGCCACTCATCATAGAACGATACCGCACGGCAACAATGGCCGTGACCTATCAGGGCGACAGCATCCTGAACTCCGCGATGGACACAGTATTCATGGTCGCAGGATTTCTCTTCGCCGCGCGTGCGCCCGTCTGGGCGACGGTCGTCATCGCCCTCCTGCTGGAGGTTTTGGTCGGCTGGATCATTCGCGACAATCTGACGCTGAACGTGGTGATGCTTCTGTGGCCAATCGAGGCCGTCAAGGCGTGGCAGTCGGCGCTCTGAACAGCCGCGCTCAGCTTCCGGCGAGGGCCTTGTCTATAGCAGGGTAGAGCCCCTTTTCGAGCGAGAGCGCATCGAAGGGGCCAACCTTCTTGTAGACGATCGTGCCATCAGCTGCGACGAGATAGGATTCCGGAATACCGTAGACACCCCAGTCGATCGCGGCCTTGCCATTCGGATCGACTCCGATCGCCTTGTAAGGATTGCCCAGTTCGCCGAGAAACCTGAGCGCGTTCTCGTTCTTGTCCTTGTAGTTGATCGCAACGACGTTGAGCCGCGGGTCCTTCGAGAGTTCCTTCAGGATCGGATGCTCCTGCCGGCACGGGACGCACCAGGAAGCAAAGACGTTTACAAGGGTCAGTTTCCCCGCAATTGCAGTGTTCGTCAGGGCGGGGACGTTTGCACCCTCGAGCATCGGGAGTTGTAGACTGGGCGCCTTGGTCCCGATCAGGGCTGAGGGAATATCGGTGTTGTTCTTGCCGTTGAAGTCCTGATCGTAAAGCATCTTGCCGGCAGTTACTGCAATGACGACGAACACCGCGAGCGGCGCGATCGCGAGCGCATAGCGCCCGATGCCCCTGCGCGACCGGATTTCTTTTTCGCCCAGGGTATCACTCATGACTTGCCGTCCTCTGCGAAAGACGCCGAACGGCGGCGGATGCCTGCCGCTTCCAACGCCTTGAGTTCCTTCTGTCGGGCTCGTCCGTCGAGCCACACCCAGCCGATCAGCGCCAGAACCACCGCCGCCGATACTGCATAGGATACATAGATATAGAAAGCGTGGCTCATTGCGGCGCCTCCCGTCCCGCCATGCGAGCGGCAAGCCGACGTTGCGCGGCGATGCGTCGGCGCCAGATCTCGTTGCGCATGGCAGCAAGATGGAGCGTGAAGAACAGGAGCGTGAAGGCGATTGCCATGACCAGCAGCGGACGCAGGAATTCCGGGTCGATCGTCGGCCCGTCCATACGGATCACGCTTGCAGGCTGATGCAGCGTGTTCCACCACTCGACAGAGAATTTGATAATCGGAATATTGACGAAGCCGACGAGGATCAGCACGGCGCTGAGGCGCGCTGCTTTGGACGGGTCATCCATCGCCCGGTTGAGCGCGATCAGACCGAGATACATAAGGAACAACACGAAAACCGACGTCAGCCTCGCGTCCCAGACCCACCAGGTGCCCCACATCGGCTTGCCCCAGAGCGAGCCGGTAATGAGCGCAATCAGCGTGAAAGCGGCCCCGAGCGGCGCGGCGGACTTATGGGACACGTCGGCCAGCGGATGGCGCCAGACCAGTGTTCCGATCGCCGACAAGGCCATGACCGAATAACACATCATCGATAACCAGGCCGCCGGCACATGCACATACATGATGCGCACCGTCATGCCTTGTTGATAGTCGCCCTCGGTCGTGAAGCTCATATAGAGCCCGACAGCGAAAAGCAGGGAGGTCAGCAGGGCCATCCATGGAATGACCCGACCGGCGAGCGCCAGGAATCGTGTCGGATTGGCAAGATCTCTGAATTTTGAAATGGCAAGGCTCGTTTCGTTCATGGAACCCTTCTAACCTGAGATCGGCACAGCTGCAAACTATACCAATCAATCCGAGGCGCTGCGCAAGGCCAGCGCTGCGGCAAGCGGTCCGATTGCGGCGAAAAACAGCGTTAGCGCAATCAGAAACAGAAAGGGCGGCATAAATGGGGCGGGATCCTCAACGGCCGCATAGGATGCACTAACCCCGAAGATCAGCACCGGGATGGCAAGCGGCAAGACGAGAATCGATACCAGAAGCCCGCCGCGCGGCAAGGCGACCGCGACGGCGGCACCGGCTGCTCCTATGAAAGTGATTGCCGGTGATCCGACAAAAAGCGTCAGCATGACCGCACCGATCGCCGCCTCGTTCATGTTCATGAAGAGTCCGAGCAGCGGAGAGGCAATCACCAGCGGCAGGCTGGTCGCGACCCAATGTGCCAGGCATTTCACGAAGACGCTGAGCACCAGCGGCGTCTCCTGCATCAGGATGAGGTCCAGTGAACCATCGTCGCGCTCCGCCTGGAACAGCCGGTCGAGGCCAAGAAGGGCCGCGAGAAGTGCGCCGATCCAGACGATCGCCGGGCCGATGCGTGCCAGAAGGTTGAGATCGGGTCCGACGCCGAAGGGAATGACTGCAACCACCGTCATGAAGAACAGGACACCAATCAGCGCGCCACCGCCGGCGCGCACCGATAGTTTGAGATCGCGAAGGAAGAGGGACATCATGCTACCGCTCCTTCCATCTCATGATACGCGAACCCCTTCATCACCAGAGTCTTCGCATCTTTCAAGCCGAGTGGCTGGTGAGTGGCGGCGATAGCGATGCCACCCTTGGCAAGGTGTTCGTGCACTAGGCCGGCAAACATCTGGTCGGCGGCTGCATCCAGCGCAGCGGTCGGCTCGTCGAGGATCCATACGGGACGATGGGCGACGAGCAGCTTTGCCATGGCGAATCGGCGCTGCTGGCCGGCCGACAGGTAGCCGAAAGGAAGGTGCGTAATGCCGCCCAGACCGACCGTCTCAGCCGCCTCCTCGACGGAACGGCCCTCGCCTCCTTCAGAGTTGCCGAGGAAGGCCTGCCAGAAGGCGAGATTCTCGATCACCGTCAACTCCTGCTTCATCGCGTTGCGATGCCCAAGATAGTGGCTGACCTCGCGTGCCGGACGCCGTTCCCGGCGGTCGCGGAACACCGCCTCCACCCGTCCCCTCTCCGGCCGCAGAAGACCCGCCACGACGCGCAGCAGAGTCGACTTTCCGGAACCGTTGCGGCCGGTCAGGACCATCGCCTCGCCTGGTGCCAACCGGAAGGAAACATTCACGAAAATAAGGTCTTCGCCGCGTTTGGCAGCCAGGTCTTCGGCATTTAGCCGCATTGGATTCGCCTTCCAGCAATGGCCTCAACGGCCGTGCAAAAAATTGTCGACATTCGCCATTCGTTGGTCTGGCACCTTTCTTAGAAATTATCTATAAGACCTGCAACCACGCCAGCGGTCGGCGTGAATATCATCCTTGTGCCGAACCTGGGGTTGCAAAGCATCTTCCACGTGCGGACAGCGGAAATGGCCGTACCCGCATCCTGATGTGCATGAAGTGCATAGGCGTCCGCACGACGAGTGTAGGCTATCAGAATAAGCGGGGTTTTATCCGTGTCCAAATCCATCGACAGCTTCAATTGCCGTTCGACGCTTTCCGTCAACGGCAAGGACTATGTCTATTACAGTCTTCCCAAGGCCGAGGCCAACGGCCTGGCGGGCGTGTCGAAGCTTCCCTATTCGATGAAGGTTCTGCTTGAGAACCTCCTGCGCAACGAAGATGGCCGCTCGGTCACCAAGAAGGACATCGAGGCGATCGCCGCCTGGCTCGTCGACAAGGGCACGGCTGAAGCCGAAATCGCCTACCGTCCGGCCCGAGTATTGATGCAGGACTTTACCGGCGTTCCCGCCGTCGTCGACCTCGCCGCCATGCGCGACGGCATCAAGGCGCTGGGTGGCGATCCGGAAAAGATCAACCCGCTGGTTCCCGTCGACCTCGTCATCGACCACTCGGTCATCGTCGACGAATTCGGCACGCCGACCGCTTTTGCCCGCAACGTCGAACTCGAATACGAGCGCAACGGCGAACGCTACCGCTTCCTGAAGTGGGGTCAGCAGGCGTTCAAGAACTTCCGCGTCGTTCCCCCGGGCACCGGCATCTGTCACCAGGTCAACCTCGAATATCTCGGCCAGACCGTCTGGACCAAGGAAGATGACGGCGAAACGGTTGCCTATCCCGACACCTGCGTCGGTACCGACAGCCACACGACCATGATCAACGGTCTCGGTGTTCTGGGCTGGGGCGTCGGCGGTATCGAAGCCGAAGCCGCCATGCTCGGCCAGCCGGTCTCCATGCTGCTGCCGGAAGTGATCGGCTTCAAGCTGACCGGCAAGGTCAAGGAAGGCGTCACCGCGACCGACCTCGTGCTGACCGTCGTGCAGATGCTGCGCAAGAAGGGCGTCGTGTCGAAGTTCGTCGAATTCTTCGGCCCCGGCCTTGATTCGATGTCGCTCGCCGACCGCGCGACCATTGGCAACATGGGCCCGGAATACGGCGCGACCTGCGGCTTCTTCCCGGTCGATGGCGAAACCATCAACTACCTGACCATGTCGGGCCGCACCAAGGACCGCATCGCGCTGGTCGAAGCCTATTCGAAGGCGCAAGGGATGTGGCGCGACAATGACGGGTCCGACCTCGTCTTCACCGACACGCTCGAACTCGACCTCGGCGACGTCGTGCCGTCGATGGCCGGCCCGAAGCGTCCGGAAGGCCGCCTGCCGCTCGAAACGATCGCTTCCAATTTCGCCGTCGCGCTTGAGAACGACTACAAGAAGCCGGGCCAGCTTTCGAACCGCTATGCGGTCGAAGGCACCGACTACGACATCGGCCATGGCGACGTCGCGATCGCCGCGATCACGTCCTGCACCAACACCTCGAACCCATCCGTGCTGATCGCCGCCGGGCTTCTCGCCCGCAACGCGGTTGCCAAGGGGCTGAAATCCAAGCCGTGGGTGAAGACCTCGCTGGCACCGGGA
>Ga0172380_10004820_pt1 | contig 16959 bp, 12 predicted proteins | sample Leawe162metaG_FD_119747 | JGI IMG/M metagenome (GOLD analysis project Ga0172380, IMG submission 119747) | Leachate microbial communities from a municipal landfill in Southern Ontario, Canada - Leachate well 162 metaG | ecosystem: Engineered > Solid waste > Landfill > Unclassified | place...
CCGCCGGGACGCGGCGATCGAGGGAGCGCGGGAGATCGCGGCGGCGGCGACGATGCCCATGTACCTCGTGCGACACCCCGACGGGTGGGGCTACGACATGCGCGCCCCGGAGGAAGGGTCGTTTGAGATCGTCCGTCCCGACGGCCAGGTCGTTCCGGGCACGCCCAAGGAGCCGGACCAGCAGCCGTCGTTCCGTCCGGATCGCCGGGCGATCCCCCAGGGGCACAAGTACCGCCAGAGCGATCCGCAGTACCAGCGCCAGAAGAAGCGGCTGCGGGCGTACCAGTTCGAGCCGGGCGCGATCGTCCACGGCACGACGGCCCAGGACATCGAGCGGATCGCCCTGGAAGGCATCCGCCCGTCGTCGCTGTCCGGGCGCGTCGATGCCGAGCAGATCGGCGACGGGCGCCAGAGCGTGGGCACGGCCACGGCCTACGCGGGCAAGGGCGGCACGGGCGATCCCGTGTTCGTCCAGATCAACTCGTCGGTGGACAAGGCCGACTCGGACGGGGGAGCCGGGGCGGTGGACGTGTCGAGCCGGGGCCGCGACCGCGTGCTGCCCAAGGACATCGACGCGGTGATCTTCGGCGACGGGGCCGAGTTCAGCCGCGCCCAGGACGGACCCCAGTTCCTCGCCAAAGCCATCGACCACGCGCGGAGCATGACACCGGAGACGCCGCAAGGTACAACGGCGGCGAAGCAACCCACTGAAAGGAAGCCCAATGAGCGAGATCGAGAAGAACGCGCCCCAGGTGCGACCCCCGAAGAAACCCGCCCCGCCGGGCCAGCCGGCCCGGATCGTTCCCCCGTGGCGACTGCCGGAGTCGGTGAACCGGGTCAAGCGCCGGTCGCTCCAGTTTCTCCGGCACAAGGACCGGGAACTGCTGCTGAAGCTGCTGCGGGAGGAGAGCCTGTCGGCGCACCTGCACCAGCAGGCGGTGGAGTGGGCCAAGGTGGTGGAGAAGGCCGTCCGCGAGAACGGGCACGAGCCGCTGGTGGGGATGAGCGTGGCGGACCAGACGATGTTCGGCAGGGAACAGCCCCCGACACCGCCGCTCGGACCCGTGCGGGACCAGGCGCTGGAGGAACTGCTGGCGGACTACCTGTCGGCCAACCCGGCGCTGGTGGAGCCGGCCCCGCTGTAGGACAACAGGCGTTGCCGGGCCTGGAGGCCGTCGCCGGCGAACAGGAAATGCTGGATCGCCGGCGGGCGGCGACCCTGGCGCTGACCGACAAGCAGCGCCGCACGTCCGAACTGGCCGACGACATCGCGGCCAAGGTCAAGGCCGGCGAGAAAATCCGCAACGTCATCGACCTGAACCGCTTGGCGACGCGACACTACGGCGGGAGTTCGTCTTCGGGAGCCTATGCGACCAACGACGCCTACCAAGCCATGGAACTGGCGCTGAACCGCTTGGTGGACGGCGACGCCGACATCGGCGGATGGATCGCCTCCGGGGATGCCGAAGATCTTCGCAGAGCCTTGAACCGCATCGACGGCTGGATGGAGTTGGTCCCGACGCAGACCGTCCGCAGCGTCGAGAAGGACGCCATGCAGCAGTTCAGCACGCCCCCGACCTACGCGGCGCTGGCGGCGTGGGTCGCGGCGGCGACCGGGGCGGACACCGTGCTGGAGCCGTCGGCGGGGACCGGGAGCATGATCGCCCCGCTGTCGCGCCAGGTGGCGGCGGTCCAGATCAACGAACTGGACAGAAACCGGGTGGCGCTGGCCAGCACGCTTCCGGGCGTCAGGCAGTCCTTCACGGAAAACGCCGAGCAGATCGCCAACATCTTGCCGCGCAAGGGCGGATTCGAGACGCCGACGCTGGTGGTGATGAACCCGCCGTTCAGCCAGACCGCCGGGCGATTGGGCGACAAGAAAGACCTGCACGTGGCCGAGAACCACGTCGAGCAGGCGCTGAAGCTGCTGGCGCCGGGCGGGCGGCTGGTGGCGATCGTCGGTCGCGGCATGACCATGGACAGCAAGACGCACGGGGCTTGGTGGGGCCGCGTGTCCAAGGAATACGACGTGCGGGCCAACGTGGGGATCAGCGGCGCGGTCTACGCCAGGTACGGCACGGCGTTCGGCACTCGTTTGCTGGTGATCGACAAGCAAACCCCCTCTGGCGCGACATTAACTTTTGAAGTGGACGCCAAGGGAGCGGTCGTTACTCTTAGAGAGGCGGCGGAACGCCTCAAGGACATTCGCAATGGCAGAACACCTGCAATTCAACCGTCTGGACGCGGCGAGCCGCAAGTTCATGGCGAAGCTGGGAGCGGCCGAACCGTTGCCGGACCAGCCGGCGGTCGTGGCGCTGGGCGTGTACCTGCTGGACAGCCTGTCGGCCAAGCTGTTCCAGCCGCGCCAGGCGTACCTGATGGAAATCAAGCTGGGCCTGCTGCTTCCCCAGTCCAAGGAGCGGGCGCACCGGGTGCTGTTCAGCCCCGAACAGGCGAGCCAGTTGGCGGACGAACTGGAGAACCTGTCGCCGGAGAAAGCGTCGGAAGCGGCGCTGTCGTCGCTGGCGAGCGCGTTGCTCCCGTCGATGAGCGACTGACCGAGCAGGGGGAGATTCTGGACGCGCTGGTGCGGGAAATGGAGGGCAACCCCCTGTTCAGCACGAGCCGAACGATTGACGGCGGAAGACCGCGCCAGCCGAATAAATCACTCAACACCGTCGAAAGCCTGTTGTCAACCGACAAGATCGAGCTGATCGGCGGTCGCCGCCGGCGCGTGACGCGACTGAGGAACATGCTGGCCGATCGTCCCGCCGGCGGGGACGCGCTGTGGGTGGACGCCAAGGGGAAATACTGGATCGACGTGCAGGGCGGCGATCGAAGTTATTTTGACAAGGGAAACTGGCGGGCCGCGAGCGACGAGGAAGCCGACGGCATGATCGCCGCCATGCTGGACCGGAAATCGGCGGACCGTGAGCAGATCGCTCGCGACATCCACGCGAGGGTGGACCGCAACGACCGGACGATCGCGGAGTTGGCGCGGTATGCGATCGCTTCCGGCGTCCCGGCGCGGCTGGTCGTGCCGGACGACTCGTCGAGCCGATACCTGTACGTCGGCGACGGCCCGAAGCCTGTCAAAATCAGAGCCGCCGACCATCCGCAGCCGACCGGACCCGGCGGCAAACCGCTCGGCGGGGTGAACAAGGCCACCGGCATCCGTCATGATGCGGCGGACATTTCAATCGACCCCGAAAGTTCCGCGACGATCGCCGATGCCAAGCGGTTGATCGACTCGGTTGAAAAACCGAAAATCGTCACCCCGTCCCTGACGACCCCGCCGCAAACTTCATCCGCCCGGGTCGAGGACATCACGCCCGCCGGCACGAAAGAGGACCAGCCCACGTCCGCCGTCGTGCTGGACAAAATCCGCAGCACGCCCGGCCGGGCGGCGCGGATGACCGACTCGCCCTACGAGGGCTACACCCCGCAGAAGGTCAAGATCAAGGGAGCCAAACCGCACCCGACGGCGCTGGTCGAGTCAGCGGCCATGGCCAGCGTCCCGCCCCCCGACGCCGACTACGTTCCCCGGATCGACCCGGAGGTCATCAAGTCCGGCGCGCTGTCCGAGGCGCAGCTCGAAACCATCGTCTACGCGGGACAGGCCACCAGCGGCAAGCTCCCCGACGGGCGGACGCGGGGGTTCATGTGCGGCGACGGCACGGGGCTGGGCAAGGGCCGCACCATCGCCGGCATCATGGCCGACAGCTTCGCGCGCGGGGCGAAGAAGGCGGTGTGGATTTCCATGCGCCCGCAACTGCGCGCGGACGCGGAACGCGACCTGGAGGCGATCGGCGTCAACGACGGCAAGGTGGTTCGCCACGACGCCTTCAAGGGCCGCGAGCCGATCAAGGGCGAGGGCGTGCTGTTCAGCACCTACGGCACGCTCCGCTACGACCTGAACGGCCAGAACCCGCGCTGGAAGCAAATGGCCGACTGGCTGGGCGCGGACTTCGACGGCGTGATCGTGTTCGACGAGTCGCACTTCATGAAGAACGCGATCGACACCGGCGCCGGCCAGCGCGAGGTGTCGGCGACCGCCACGGCGGCGCTGGCGCTGCAGGAAGCGCTCCCCAAGGCCCGCGTCCACTACTTCAGCGCCACCGGCGCGACCGAAGTGGCGAACCTGGCCTACGCCGAGCGGCTGGGGCTGTGGGGCGAGGGAACGCCCTTCCCCAACAAAGCCGAGTTCATTTCCCAGATCGAGGCCGGCGGCGTCGCCGCCATGGAGTGGGTCGCCCGCGACATGAAGCAGATGGGCCTGTATATCTCCCGGCAGATCGACTACGCGGGAACGACGCAGGACCGCCTGACGCACGCGCTGACCGAGGAGCAGAAGGCCACCTACGACACCACGGCCAGGGTCTGGCGTCTGGCCCAGGACAGCATCTTCGCGGCCATGGGCATCACGGCCACGAACGCCTCCGGGAACATCGACCCCAACGTGAGGCGGATAGTGACGAGCCAGTTCTACAGCGCCGAGTTGCGGTTCTTTAATTCGCTGGTCACGTCGATGCAGATGCCGTCGATCATCCGGGACATCGAGCGGGAACTGAAGGACGGTAAATCGGCGGTCCTGCAACTGACCAGCACCAACGAGGCCGCGCTGAACCGCGCGCTGGGGCAGTTGGAGGAAGGGCAGTCGATCGAGGAACTGGACCTGACGCCCAAGCGCCAACTCGTGGAAATGATCCGGGCCGTCTACCCGACGGCGCAGTACGAGGAAGTCACGGACCCCAACACCGGAAGGACGCAGATGCAGCCGGTCAAGGACTCGTCCGGCTCAATCGTCCAGAACCCGCAGGCCGTCGCCATGCGCGAGGCGCTGATCGAGCAGACCGCCTCGCTGGAAGTCCCCGACGGCGCGCTGGACCAGTTGCTGCGCCACTTCGGACCCGACGCCGTGGCCGAGAACACCGGACGTACCAGGCGGATCGTGCAGCGGGTCGATCCGGCGACGGGCAGGTCGGCCACCAAGGAAGAATCGCGATCGCCCCGCGTGGCCCAGGCGGAAGTCGGCGACTTCAACGCCGGACGCAAGCGGATTCTGGTGTTCAGCGCGGCGGGCGGCACGGGGGCCAGCTACCACGCCGGACGCGACTTCGCCAACCAGCAGAAGCGCGTCCACTATCTCGTGCAGGCGGGGTGGACGGCGGACGTGGCGGTGCAGGGGTTCGGGCGCACCCACCGATCCAACCAGGCACAGCCCCCGCACTACCGGCTGGTCACGACCGACTTGCGCGGGCAGTCGCGGTTCATCAGCACCATCGCCAAGCGCCTGGAGCAGCTTGGGGCGCTGACGCGCGGGGACCGCAACAGCGGCGGGAGTCTGTTCAGCGCAGCCGACAACCTCGAATCGACCGAAGCCACCGACGCGCTACGGGCCTTCTTCCACGCCTTGCACGGCGATAGCGTCCGCGTCATCAACCTCGACGAGTTCCAGCGGGCCACCGGGCTGCGCCTGACGACCGCCCAGGGGGCGCTGCTGGCGGACCTTCCGCCGGTGACGCAGTTCCTCAACCGCCTGCTGGTGTTGCCCTACGCCCAGCAGAACGCCGTGTTCGACGAGTTCGCGGTGCGTCTGGAGCGGATCGTGGCCCAGAAGACGATCGAGGGCACGCTGGACACGGGGATGCAGGCGGTCAAGGCCGACGGCGCGACGGTCGAGGCCGACAAGCTGGTGCTGCGGCACGCCAGCGGCGCGGAGACGCGGTACGTCAAGGTCAACCTCAAGCACCGCAACCGCCCGCTGTCGTTCGCGGACATGGCCGGCGGTCGAAACCCGCTGCGGCGCACGCCCGACTTCCTCGTCCGCAACAAGCGTTCCAAGCACGTCTACGGGGTGTTCGAGTTGGAGTCCACCACGACCAACGCTTCCACCGGCCGAGTGGACCGCAAGGCAGTGGTGGTCGGCCCGATGCGGCACGAGATCGTTCCCGTCTCCGACGTGCGGGACGAGGAACGCTACGAGCAGATCGACAACGTGGAGGCCGAAGCCAGGTGGAAGGAGCAGATCGACAAGTCGCCGCAGTTCCGCGAGGAGACGATGCACTTCATCACCGGCGTCATTTTGCCGGTGTGGGACCGCGTGCGCGGGAGGCCCGTCGTGCGTCGCCTGCAAACCGACGACGGCCAGCGCATCCTGGGCCGCGTCGTCGCCGAGGCCGATGTCGCGTCCACGCTGCGGGCGCTGGGCATGGAGGCCGAGAAGGTCACGGTCACGGGCGAGGAACTGCTGCGGCACGTCCTGGAGGACGGGCGGCAAGCCGTGTTCGCCAACGGCTGGCGGCTGGTCCGCGTCCGCTTGGCCGGCGACGACGCCCTGGAGTTGATCGGTCCGTCGCTCCCGCACCACGGCCTGCTGGACAAGTGGGGCGTGTCGCGCCAGATGATGTCGTACAAGATGCGCTACTTCGTGCCCACCGGGGAGACAGGCCCGGCCACGCTGGACCGCATCATGGGCACGCACCAGGTGATGGAACTGGTCGCCGTCGGCACGCCCGGAAATGTCAGCGGCCTGGACGCGGCCACGGGCCGCGTGATCGACGCCGCCGCGATCCCCGCCGACACCAGCCTGTCGGCGTTCGGACCCGGCCAGGCGCTCCCGCCGCAGGTGGCGGCGTACTGGGCCGGGCAGGACATGCGCGACTCGGACCTGGCGGCACGGGGAGACAACAGCGACGCCGTGGCCGCGCCGACGACGCCGCGCATCCCGGTCGCCCCCTTGCCGGGCGGAACGCCCAAGAGTCTCCGGCAGATCATCGACGACTTCGCCAAAGCGGTCGGCAAGCGCCCGCGTCTGGGCAGCGTGCGCAAGGGAGGCAGTCTGCGCAGCGTGCTGGGCACGTATTTCTGGGCCAGCCAGCGCGTGAACATCAGCCGCCGGACGGACCTTGAGGCGATCGCCCACGAAATGGCCGGCCACCTGATCGACGACCGCTTCGGCGTGCTGGCCCCGTGGGTCGGCGCTCGCCAGCGCTCGCCCTACGACCGGGAACTGATCCCGGCGTTCAGCCAGCACGGGAGCGTGTCGTCCAGCGGGCCGCGCTCGACGCTGCGCTACCGGCGCTCCGAGGGGCTGGCCGAGTGGGTGCGGGCCTACATCATGAACCCGCAGGCGGCGGTCGCGGCCGCGCCGACGTTCGCGGCCCATTTCAAGTCCGTCGTGGCTCCCGCGACGCTCAAGGCGCTGGAAGACTTCAGCGCCGACGTGCGGACGTTCTACGGCCAGAGCGCCGCGGAGCGGACGGCGGCGCAGGTCAACATGCAACTCGTGCCGGCACAGCGGTCGCTGGTCCAGCGCGTCGCGGGCCTGTTCTCGGCCCAGACGGTGGAAACGCTCAAGGCCGAACTGGTGGACGACCTGGCTCCCTACACGCGGGCGGTCATGGAGGCCCGGCTGCTGCGCGTGGACTTGCCGCCCCTCAAGGCCCGCAACGACCCGGCGCTGCTGGCCCGCCTGTATCTGGGCGAGTCGAAGCGCATCCAGGCGGCGATCGAGTTCGGCGTCCCCAAGGCGTTCACGGCCCACGAACTGGCCGACGGCGTGGAAGGGGGCTTCGCCTGGCTGGTCGAACCGATCGCGTCGGGCCTGACCGATCCGACGGTCGAGCAACTGAACGCCAGGATGCGCGAGGCGCTGGTGTACCTCATCAGCGACCGCGTGGTCTACAAGGCCCGGCAGTGGCTGGAAGAAGCCCGCCGGCAGATCGCGGCGCTGGACCCGGCGGACGCGAACTACCAGAAGAAGGCCGACAAGATCATGGCCGACGTGGGCCACAAGGTGCAGAACATGAGCGGGGCGGGAGCCGGGGCCGAACTGGACATGAAGGTCGCGTCCGACGCCATCATGGAGATCGCGTCCGATCCCGACAAGCTGGCCCGCGCGCAGGAGTTCAGCCGCCGTTACCAGGCGTGGGGCCGGGGCTTGCTGAAATACTGGTACGACATGGGGCGCATCAGCTTGGAGAACTACGTCAAGATTCTGGAACACAACGAGATTTACGCGGACCTGCACCGCGTCATGGACGACGCCACGGGCGCGACGGCGGCGCGCCTGGGCAAGCGGCTGGGAGCCGTCCAGCAGGTGATCTACAAGTTCGAGGGCAGCACGCGCGAGATCAACAACCCGCTGGTCAACCTGATGCAGCAGACGGCGGACATGATCCACGAGGCGGACCGCAACTACGTCGTGGACAACTTCGTCGAACTGCTGCGGTACGACCGGGACATGCACCAAGGCCCGACGATGGACCTGGACGCGATCGGCAGCCAGGGCAAGAAGGGCGACCCGAACGCGATCCGCGTCTTCCACAACGGCCAGGAGCAATACTGGCAATTCCGCGACGACGTGTACCAAGCCGTCAAAAGCATGGGACAGACGCCGGAACTGGGGCCGATCCTTCGCGGCGTGTCCTATGCGGTCAAGACGCTTCCGCAGATCGGCATCACCCAGAACCCGGCGTTCGTCCTCCGGCAGATGATCCGCGACCCGTTCTACCGGGCGATCGTCTCCAACACCGGCAGCACGGTCCGGCAGGCATGGGAGCGCTACACCCCGCAAGAGCGACTGGAACTGGAGCGCATGGGCGGATTCCAAGGCGGTCTGTACCTGTACGACGAGACGTGGGACGCGCGGATGCGGCGGGAAATCAGCGCCTTGGCCAAGCAAAAAGGCACGCTGGTGTCGTCGCCGCAGCGGGCGTGGCAGTGGTGGACGGACACCACCGCCGAACTGGGCGACACGCGGACGCGCCAAGCCGAGTACCGCACGGCCAAGGCGAAGTTCATCGCCGAGGGGGACGAGGAGTTCGACGCGGCGCTGAAAGCCGCCGGGGAAGCGCGCGGCGGCGGGGCGATCGACTACGCCGTCGCGGGCAAGGCCGTCCGGTCGGCGGCTCCGTTCGTGTTGTTCCTGAACCCGGCCATCCAAGGCTTGCGCCGCACCGTCGGCGCGGCCCGGGCCAACCCCGCCCGCTTCGCGGCGCGCTGGTCGATGTACGTGATGGTCCCCCGGCTGATCGCGGCGCTGCTGCGCTACATGATGGGCGACGACGACGAGTACCAGCAGATGCCCGCGTGGAGGCGCGACTTCTTCCTCAACGTCAAGGTCGGCGGCTTCTGGCTCTCGTTGCCGCAGCCCTACGAGCTTGGCGTGCTGGGTTCGGTGGCCGAGCGGCTGATCTACGCCGGGCTGGGCCGCAAGCGGCCCTTCGAGGGCGTGGCCGGATCGCTGGTCCAGGGCGTCTCCCCCGTCGGCGAGCTACCGGTGATGTCCGGGTTGTTCAAGGCGGCGGTCGAGAACGCGGCCAACTGGCAGTTCTTCTTCGACCGCTCCATCGTGCCGGCCTACGAGGAAGGGCTGGACGTGTCGCTGCGCCAGGGCACGTCCCGCGCCAGCCGGATCGGGCAAGCGTTGCAGGCCGTCACCGGGACTGACGCCCGCTACATCGACAATCTGGTCTACAACACCTTCGGCGGCACTGGCGCCTTGGCGCTGAGCCTGTCGGACATCGGGCGCGAGGACAAGCCCATGGCCGGGCTGCTGAACACCGTCACCGGCATGACGCGATCGACCGTCGCCGCCGATTCCGTGGACGTGCAGGCGCTGTACCGCATGGCCGACGCCATGGGCGAACGCCAGTCACAGGAAATGAAGACCTTGCGATTAATGACGAATCGGTACAATTCTGCAAAATCTCTCGGAGATAAAAACGAAGCGGCCCAAAAGATTCGCGAATACGCGGGAAAGGTAAGGGACCGATGGGAACGGGAAATGCCCGCCAGACTCCGCGAAAAAGCCGCCGCGATGAAGTGAATCGACGTTTTGTAATGTCCATCCATCCACGGGGGGACTATGCTTTCTGATGCAGTACCGGAGCGCTTCGGCCTCATGCTCCTGTGCAGCCTGATCGGGCTGTTCGGCGGGGGCATCCGGGCGGCGCTGCGAAAAGACCCGCAAATCAACCCGGTACGCGACGTAATGACGCAAGCGGCGGCGTCTGGGTTTGCCGCGTTTCTGGCAGCGGCCATCATGCTCGACCGTCTGGACTCGCAGCGGCAATACCTGATGCTGTTCGTGTCCGGGATCGTGGGATGGGCCGGAGCGAGCGTGCTGGACACGGCGGCGCGCCTCGTCACCAACTGGATCGACCGCTACATCCAAAAGCTGGACAATGGCGACGATCCCAAGCCGCCGGCCAGCGGAGGCACAAACACATGATCTCCTCGCACTTTCAAGTCGTCCTGCTGCTGCTGGTCGTGGCGACCACCACGGCGGGGTTCCTCTCCTGCCTGATCCTCTACCGTTACACCAAGTTCCGGGGATCGCGGACGCGGCCCCTGGCCATGCGGTGCGTCTACCAGTGGGGCATGGCGTTCTTCATGGGCGTCTCCATCCTGTCGATCGACTGGGCCATGGGCGACAAGGCTCCGCTCCAGATCACCCCCTTGAGCGAGGAAAGCGGACGGATCGGGTTCGCCAACCTCGCCCTGTGCTGGGGGCTGCTGTGCCTCTCCGGGTTCATGGTGCAGCGCGTGGTCCGCGTCATCGTGCGGCCCACGGCGACCCCCGAAGGCTGGCAGTTGCAGCACGCCCGCACCGTGGACACGGCGGCGCGCCGCGACGGGCAAGTCGGCGAGACGCCGGCCAAGCTGCGCATCGCGCGCTAAGAGCCGGTTAAACAACGGATTGTTTCTGGACGCCGTGAACGCTTGCTGGTAGCGTTCGCGGCGTCTTTATTGAAAGGAGACACCCCATGCGTTCTTACCGTGCCGGCTTGTTGCTGGGACTCATTCTGTGCGTGCCCCTGGCGATCGGGTCCGGGTGCGAATCCGGCGGGCTGCGGAACACTTCGGCCATCGAAGCCGAAAAAGCCTGCCTGGAAACCACCGTTCCGTTCGCCGAGGCGTACAAGCGCGATCGCCCCGCCGAAGCCCAGGGCGTGGACGACTTCTACGCCACGTGGCGCGGGCGGCTGGCCAAGGAAGCCGCAGCCGTCCAGCCGTAGCCCCTGACGTTATCCGCCCCCGTTCCCCCAACCAAGGAGTACCATGACTGACCCATCGAACCCGCTGGCCGCGTCCGAAGAAGATCTCCCCCCCGACGTGGTCGATCTCGACGCCGTGGAAGAAGATCCCGATCCCGCGACCCTCCCGCCCGGCAGCGTCGTCGCCGTGCCGCTGGAGACGGTGTTGTCCTCCGTGCCGCCGAAAGCCGTGGAAACGCTCCCTTCCAAGATCGACGCCGAGACGTTCAAGCGCGTCGGCAACGAAATCCTCTCCAGCCTTCGCGAGTCCGTCCGGGGCATCAACCTGACCGAGCAGGAAGCCGCGATCGCGGCCCGCGCCGCACAGGCGCTGACCGCCGCGACGGTGCTGGCGATCGGCGCGGACTTCGACGCCCGGCGCAGGCTGACCATCGAAGCCGAACGGGCGCAGGCCACGCTGCTGAACCTGTACGTGGGCGAGAAAGTCGAACTGCGGCAAAAGGCCCGCGACACCATCGTCAACGTGCTGCGCATCGTGTTCACCGAAGCGCTGGGCCTGATTATCGGTTTGCCGATCATCCGACGGTGATCCAGTCCCGCCGAGACGATCGAGCAACCCCGTCCGCCCGGCGCGTGCCGGGCGGTTCTTTTTCACCTTATTTTTCTCACGGAGTACCCATGAAAGCCTTCATCAGCGACGCCACCACCAAGCCGGACATCGTGCCGGTCGCCCCCTTCACCGCCCCCGACGCGCCCAAGCGCGAGATCGAGTGGGAAGAACGCTACACCATCGAAGCCATCCCCGACGATCCCCGGACGGTTTCGGTCCTGTTCGAGTGGCCCGGAAACAAGCGGATCGAGAACGCGCCTCCCTTCGCCATCCTGGGCGACGCCTCGCCGTTCAGCGTCTCGACGGCCAACACCCCCATGAAAATCAGCGTCACCGGCTACAGCGCCAAGAGCGCCGGCGGGACCGTCACCGAGTCGGCCACGCTGTCCCTGACCGCGCGCAAGGTGCGCGACGTGGTACAGGCGATCATCACGCCCCACGTGGTCGCCCCTGCCCCTACCCCTGCACCCGCCCCGGCGCCAGTGCCGCAACCCGTGCCCGAACAACTGCGTGCCGGCGACATCGAAGTGTTCGTCACCGGCGGCGTGGCGTGGTTCGACGCCAGCGGCCTGTGGAACCGTCTCGATCCCGCGCATCGCCACGAGCATGTCGTGCGGTGGACGTGGAGCGACGACTACCTGGCCATGGCCGAAGGCGGTCCGACACGGATCAACTCCTATTGCCACGAGCTTCGCGGCTGGTGCATGAACCGCTTCTACGACGCCGACGGGGTGTACGTCGTCAATTTCCAAATTAGCGGCCCCCAGATCAACGCCGGCAAGACCATGAGCGTGCTGATCCAGCCGTGCAGCCCGTCGGTGTCCGTCTCCACCGCCGAGCAGCTTGAGGCGGCGATCACGGACAACGCCCGCATCCTCGTCACCAAATCCTTCGACCTGAACCACACCATCCACGTCAAGGCCGCGAACGTCCGCGTCCGCAGCAGCTTCGCGTCCGTCGTGATCCGCTGGACCGGGGGCGGCAGCGGCATCGTGCCCATGTTCGACGTGTCGCGTCCGGGGAGCCTGTGGCTGGACAGCCTGGTGTTCGACAGTTCCTCGCCGGACTTGGGCAAGAAGGGCCATCCCCGCGTCGCCGTCGGCGACGGACGGATCGCCGTCACCCGCTGCACCTTGCGGCGCGTGAACGAAGTCGTGAACTGCGAGAGAAAGCCCCTGAGCGTGCTGATCGCCGCCAACCTCGCCCAGAACGAGGAATCCCTGTCGGCCTACCTGGTCTGGCTGGCCGGCACGAACATCGCCGTCCACGGCAACTGGATTCCCAACTCCACGCGAGAGCATGTCTGTCGCGGGGCCGGGTGGCGCAACGTGGCCGTCTGCCGGAACTACTTCGGCAACCCGGACCGGACCGCCATCGACCCTTACGACATCGCCAAGACCACGATCAACCTGCAAGCCGGCGAGTGCGCCTACGTCTGGCAGAACAAGTGCGAGGGCGTGGCGTCGGTGGGTCCGCTGGGCAAGGCCAACGGCAAGCCGGCCGAGCGCACGCGCGGCGTGATGTGCGACGACAACGCGCTGCACGGGTTCGCCCAGGCGGGCCTGGAGGTGCAACACGGGGCGATCGGGGTGTGCGTTCGCCAGAACGCCATCCGATCGGACAAGTATTACGCGCTGAACATCGAAGGGTACACGGGCACGGACACCGGCGTCGTCTACAACCGGCGCGTCGAGAACGTCCTGGTGGACGACAACAGATTCGCGTCGCCCAAGACCCCGCCGGTGGTGGTCTGGCCGGGCGGCTACCATGTGACCGTCATGCCCGAAACGGACGCCGAACGGCGCAAGTGAGGGTTGTCGGTTCGGGCGTCCCGGTTTGACGCCGGACGCCCGAACCGATAGCATCCATCCCGTATGAGCAAGCAGCCCCCCCCAGCGGCACGCCGCGAGCCACCCGTCAAGATCGCGACAGGACCGGACACGCATTTCAACATGCGATTCGACAGCGCCGAACTACTCTGCGTGATGGATCGCGTCGAAGGAGTGCTGGAACGTCTCAAATCAAAACCCGACCAACCCAGCCGCAAGCAGTTACTGGGGCACTTGCTGCTGCTGGGCGTCAAACAGATGGAGTCCATCATGAGCAAGGCCACCAAAGGCAAGCCCAAGCCCAAGGGCGGAAAAGGTTGTTGACACTTGGACGCCGGGTATGCTATAGTCCCGGCGTCCGTTCGGTCCGGCCCCATTGAAGAGCGAAGCGAGCCGCACAAGGAGTTGGTTAGACTTCTTGCTTTCCGGGCCGGGCGGATACTTTTCACGACGCTTGCGAGCCGGGCGGGTTTCCCCGGCGGGAGTCCCCCCCTCTCCCCCACCCCGCCCGGTTCGCAAGCGTTTTTTTGTTGCCCGTGGACGCGAGCCAAGGCGTCTGCGATACTTCCGCAGCCTCCGGCGATCATCGGCGTCGGTTGCTACTCCGCAGCACCCCCCGGAACGGAGCCTCCGGGGGGTGCTTGTTTGATACAAACCTCCCATCCTCAAGCGCTTGCGGACTTATCCACCGTGTGGATAAACCTGTTGATGGACGCCGGGCGTCCCGATTGGCTATACTCCGACCGCCATGAGCAGACGCACGATGCCCGAAACCATCTTTGATCTTCAAAGCTATTTCATGCACCGCGCCAGATACACGGCGCGGCGAGCGCTGGCATCCGGCAAGATCGAACGCGAGCCATGCGCGTGCGGACGGGAAGGGCAAATGCACCACCGCGACTACAGCGATCCGCTCAACGTGGAATGGGTGTGCCGGTCGTGCCTGACGGCCCGCGAAAGGGCCGGTCTGTTTCGACAGCCTTCGTGGATGACCAGCGTGGAGGCGGTGGACAAACTGATTACAAGGTACGGCGCCGCGTCGAAATCCATGACGCCGACGCGCGTCCGAGTCGTCGGCCTGTTACGAGACATGCGAGTGCGCATCTTGAATCATCAGTCCGCAACATGGAAAACGACAGGTTATCCACGGACCCCTGTTCAAAGCGCAACTCCTGAACGTTCCGCTGATAACGGCAAAAAAAACGCGCAAGTGACAGAAAATCGACGCGCTATTACGGCTATTACGGCTATGAGAAAGTTAAATAACAGACAGAGGAAACTGTCGAATGACGAGATCGAGTTGGCTGTCCGGCTGGAGTTGGAGGACAAGGCGGGTTCGGCGACCTGGGGCAACGGTATCCAGTCCCGTCTGGACGATGAAAGAATCTGAAAATATCAAGACAATCCTCGCATTCGTGGACGCCGCACGGTATAACCGGCGTCCAGCATGGCCCTGAAACTCAACGATCTTCCGCCCGGACGCATCCGCGACGCCGCCGCCGCCGCGATAAACGCGCCGCTCCTGGCCAGGCGAGCGGCCCGCCGCCGCAAGCTGCTGGAACAGGCCACCGTGCCGGCATCGCTCACGCTCTGGCTCCCCGGACAGCCCCGCAACACCACGCACCATGACAAGACCATCGGGAAGGACAAGAAGACCGGCCAGGCGTTTCTTTTTGATTCTGAGGCGTTGCGGGCGGTTCGGAATGCCTACGCTCTGTTGATCCCCGCAAACGCGGCGGCAAGGCTGCAATCGCCGGTACGGGCCTACGTGGAGGTCCGCTGGCATCGCGACGCGATCGACGACACCGAGTACCGGACCACCAAGCCCGACTGGGACAACTTCGCCAAGCCCCTGATGGACGCGATCGCCAAGCGGGGCTGGATCGTGGGCGACGAGCAGGTCGCCGACGGTCGCCTGGTGAAGCTGCACGTGGCCGATCCGCGCTTGGCCGGCGTGTACGTCCGGCTGGAGACGATCCGGGGCTATTCGTACCCGTTGGCCCCGATCCCGGCTTCCCGATGCGAGTTCTTACCCTTCGACGACGAGGTGTAACATGACCGCGCAGAAAGACCCGATCAAAGACCCCATGGCTTGCGTCCCTGCCGTCGCCGTCGCCAAGTCCCGCCGCGAGCGGGCTGGCGGCGAGCGGCGTTTCACCGACTTCTTCGGTCGCGACGCCGACGAACTGTCCAAGCTGCCGGTGCAGGCCCGCGTCGCGGCGCTGGCGCGCATGGCCGAGGACTGGGACGCCTACGCCAGCGCCCAGGTCGAACACGCCCCCCGCAACGCCTACGGCGAGGTCGTGATCGAGCCGGAGAGCGAATGGAAGGCCGTCACCCTCCCCTACGAGCAAGCCGCCGGCATCCGCGCCGCCGCCGGGAAGCCCGCCGCCTATGCCGCCGTCGCCTGGCGGACGGAGTACCGCGGCTGGATTCTGGTGTGCAGCCCCAAGGACGGCCTGGCCAGCGGGCGGATCATGGCCGTCGCCCGCGTCGTCGATTGCAGCCCCGTGACGCCGGACATGGCCAAGGCGCTGGGCGTGCGGCTGGGGAGCCAGTGGATCGTCTGGACCTTCCGCGACATCCTGGCCGTGGAAACCACGGCCATCAGAGGATCGACCGGCGTGTGGCATCACGTCGTCCCGTCGTGACGCTCCAATCCCCCCTCGACTGTCATTTGGACGCCGGTAGGTTTTACTTGCCGGCGTCCTGTGTTATGTTCGCCGCCGGAGTAGCGCCGCAATGCAAGGCATCGAGTTCACCGAATACAGCGCTCGGGCGATCCGCGCCGGGCGCAAGATACAGACGCGCCGCGTCATCCGTGAACTGGCCGGACGCGCCGAGCATTTCTACTTCTACGCCCCGACCGAATGGGCCGCCGGGACGATCCGATCGACCTGGTGGGCCGGACCGAACAGCATCCCCATGGAGTACCTGCACGACCACGACTACGAGAAGATGACGCCTTGCCGCGCCCGCTACGGCGTGCCGGGCGACATGCTCTACGTCCGCGAGCCTTGGCGTCGCGACGCCTTCGGGGTGCGGTTCAAGTCGGCGTGCGGCGCGCGGCCCGTCCCGTGGAAGCCGGGGCGGTTCCTCCGCGAAGCCGACGCGGGAATCGTCATCACCCTGACCGACGTGCGCGTCGAGCGGCTGAACGCCATCAGCCCCGCCGACGCCATCGCCGAGGGCGTGGAACTGCCCGAACGCGGAGACGTGCTGTGGACCACGCACTCCCCGAAGGAGATCGCCGTCGAATCGTTCGCGGCGCACTGGAACCACATCCACGCCCACGACGGGTTCGGCTGGACGGCCAACCCTTACGTGTTCGTTTACACCTTCCGTCCATGGAATGACCGATGACCCGACGCGATTATCTCAAGCGGCAAAACCGCAAAACAGTGGAGACTCGAATGAACGAATCACACGGCACGCCCTTCCGGCGCACCAACTGCCGGGGATGCAACAAGCCCGTGGTGTTCGGGACCAACAAGGCCATCGACCCGGACACCGGCGG
>Ga0172380_10004821_pt1 | contig 16958 bp, 31 predicted proteins | sample Leawe162metaG_FD_119747 | JGI IMG/M metagenome (GOLD analysis project Ga0172380, IMG submission 119747) | Leachate microbial communities from a municipal landfill in Southern Ontario, Canada - Leachate well 162 metaG | ecosystem: Engineered > Solid waste > Landfill > Unclassified | place...
CAAGAATCACATGGCAATCGAATCACTTGACTCCTTCTCTTTTCGGCAGTCTTCCGAGACCGACCCCCTGCCCCCTACCATGCCGAAGGGGGTCATGGGAATTTCAAACCTCCAAACCACGAAACATTATCGGGTTTTTCCTTGGCCTTTTTAACAATGTCCTTTATCACCAAATAGAGGAGAAAACAAGACGGAATGCCAAGAACTATCATCCCCTGAACCCATAACGGATTATCCCAAGCATTCATATCTTACTCCCGCCCCTTCGGTTAGGTAGGGGATCGCCAGCGGTTATCAATCCGCTGCGTGGGGTCGGTTCGGGAAACTTCTGCCCGTTCATATTCTCTTCTCCGGTATGAACTTCCTGCACCCATGAATTGATACCATGAACCGCCCGAACGCTCCGGTAGTATTCTCCTGTTTGGAACACCCGTAGGGATCAAGATCACGTTGCCGGTAATTACAGATATCGCAATCCGCTGGTATATCCCCGCAGTAGGTTAACCCCCTGCCGAACCCGCCGGTTACATTCTGCATATACACTTTGGTATCCGCTCCGGTCCCGGTGGTGCTGTTGTCGGTTGTCATCTCACACCACCTGATGAGAGCATATAAATCACATAATCAACTCCGTGAAATATGACCCAAACGGTGAATGAGAGTATAAGGATCGCCGCACATACCCAACAAAGGATATAATACTCTCTCCTCCGCTTTTGGTTCTCTTGAATTGTCTCTTCTACCGTTGTCATTCGTTCCCGCCCTCATCACATATACCTGCGTCGATAAGATACCCGGTGAATTTCTCTTCGTCGATCTCTGATAGATAAACTCCGTTCTCAATGCCCCGGTCAATCTCCATCAGGAATTCTTGTGCGTCGTCAGTAAGGGTTCCTTTGTTATTGTTGCCGTCGTAATATTCCGACCACCCGGATCTTACCGCATCAAGTTTCTCTGCATAGTGTTCAAAGATATCCGCTGCCAGTCGTTCCGCGTCAATGTTCGCAGGAAGATGGATCGCATGTTCGTATCCGTTCCACTGCCGGGCAGGTACACCTCCGATATGGTAGTTCCGTACCTGAGCGGTAATCTCTCCCGTCTGCCAGTCTACCAACAGATAGATAGGCATCTGCCGGGGGAAATCCCCGGCGTAGTTTTCCGCAATCAGTCCGTTGTCTTTAAGGTTTCCGATTTTGTCTTCCATGATGATCATCCCTTATGATAATAGTTTATCTCCCGGTAAGAAAACGCACCCTATTATAAAAAACACTCCCCCGACAACCGGTAATAATAGAAACTGGATACCCATGTATTCAGAGAGGGGGCTCGCTAAGAACACGAATGCAAGCAGAGTGGTAAACCCCAACCCGAAAAAGATTGTGGCATAATAATTCGTTATCATCTTTCCATCACAGCAATTGCTTCGTCCAGGGTATCGGAAAAAAATCCTCCCATCGTCCATGACATTCGTTTCCGCAACCATTTCCCATCCTCTCTTTTGTCAAGACAGATCAGGTTCGCTCCCCTCCGGTAACGGTTTCTTGTATTGTAATCCTTCGTTGCACGTTCAGAGAAGATACAAATCTTCGTTAGCTCTTCTTTGGTATACTTCCCTTTAGGCAATCCCACAGCAACAATCGATAGTAGATCCGGTTTGGCGGGTGGTTGAAGTTCCCATGCCATCATATTACCCACTCGACAAATTCCGAACCCAGTACCACCGCCATTCCACATGATTTTTGATTCAAGTTCTTTGCGGTTCATTATGTGCACCTTGTTAAACCCTCATCGCAGATACGCCATCGTCAGAGATTAACCAGAGATCATACCCTTTACGAAATGCCCCAATGAGAAAGGACACGTCTTCCCCGTTAGCATTCTTGATGGTGTAGCGTTCTGCCACATCCGCGACCTCGTTGCGATCCTTGCCGAACACAGACTCCCTCTCCTGTTTTGTCGGGACTACCCCCTCCAAGGCTTCGATACTCACACCCGCATAATAACATGCCATTGCAAGTGCTGATTGTTTATCGGGAAACTCCGTTGACATTTTATCCCTCCTGTATATGCATTTTGGACGAACTCTCAATAAGGGTCAGGGTTCCATCTTTAATTAAGAACATGGCATCCTTCCAGAACTCTTCGTTTCCCTCTTTTAGTTTGCTGAGCTGCATTTCTGTAATCTTCGCCTTCACCCGTTTACCGCCATGCATCATTCCTCTTGGATGGAAATGATCGTCCCATGCAAACAGACTATTGATTACCGGGTGACAGTCTTTACAGTACCCACAATCACGGAACAACTTTGGCGCTATCTCACACCCGCACAACTTACAATACGTCGGGTTGTTCCAAGGTTTGCCGTCCCAGTCAAAGCAGGTATATCCTATCGCCACAAACTGTTTGGCTAATGCATGTTCGGGTTCCATTCCCTGTTTCTCATGGATGTTAGTGATCGGGACTTCATACTTTTCAAGAAGCGCTATGACATGCCCACCGGTTTTATAATTGGCATCCATCTCTTTTGCCAGAGCGTTCCACGCTTCTTTGTCGCTGCTGAACTCCTGTGCTTTTGCTGTACGGACGAGCCCCGTGTTCAAGGTGTATTTTGCTTTCTGCATATGCATTTCTGTGTGTGTTTTTGGGTTATTGATTCGTTTTGTTGCCATGAGTTCATCCCTCCTTCGGCACCGCAATAATAATATCCCCGCCATCTCCATAGAAGACTTCGGGTTTCTCTCCGTTATTCCGCATTGATGAAAGGGTATATTCCGCGCCAAGACTGCGACAAACAAGAATGTGTTTTATTACGAACTTGTTTCCCAAGCAATCCTTGATCTCGTCGTCACGTTCAACGACTCTTCCCAGATATGTTGTCATCTGTATATGCACTCCGTTAATTAGGTATCGTCGTCTGATACCGAGTCGAAATGTTCGCCGGGGGGTTCTTTCTTGGATAGGCGTGATGCGTCGATCTCTTTTGCCATCTGGATCGGGTCGAGCTCTTCAATGACAATACAAAGGTAATCTTTATCGAAGTAGAGATTTCCCCCGTTCTTTATTTTCTCAACTCTTCTCGCCCGCAATTCCCTGAACTTCTGCACTGCATCCGCTAGGCTTGTGAACTCTTCTGCGAATGGGTAATACGTTTCTCCGTTATGGACGAGATATTTCATAATTTTATCACACCCCGACTGGAGATCTTCTGAATGATCTTTACCTTTTCAGATTCGTCTAATCCGTTATCGCTTAGATCAAACAGCTCCGCACCTGTCGCAATATAGAGTGATTGTTCAAGTCCGAGTCCTTCACTGGGTAACTTTGTCATTATTATCAACCTCCATATACAGATCGCTAGGCACTTCCCAACCCTGGTGGGGCAACTTGTGGTGCCGTCTCTCCGCCAACGTTGTCACCTGTATATACACCCTGCACCGGCACGGTCCCGGTCTTGTGGGTCTGTCCCCTCCGTGATTTCCCGAACACTTCTTTGATCGCTTTTGAAATCTGCGTCTCGGCTTTCCCACGTTTCCGGTAGAGCTGGTATTTCCACTCAGTCAGTTTCCGATCCTGATCCTGGGTGAGTTCCGTTGTCCGGATATCGTCCGGTACGGTATACCCTCTCGCTTCCATCAACCCGGTTGCAACGTAGAGATAGATCTGCCCTGCGTCGTGATCAAGAGGTGCCTGAAGGGATGCAAGGTATATCGATACGCAGATCTCCGCGTCTGTCGCTTTCCCCTGCCGGATATCTTTCCCCATCAACCATGCAAGCGATTCGATCTCATATTCAAACGAGATCCGTTGTTTCAGCCAGTCGGGTACAAGTTCTGTATATGCAGACACGTCCTTCACGCTCCATTCCGGATATCCCATGACAGGACACCGCAAGGCATTCCGATCCCGCTCCTATACCCTTCCCGGATTGAACGGGAGATACATGATAACGCTTCCGCTATCTCGTCATGATCGGGTTTGTTCTTTGCGAACCTTACAGTAAGTTTCATTTGTTTACCTCTATCGGAAGTATTGATGCCGTGATAGGATCTTTCATTTTCCCATCATCCTCTTCTCGGATCTGGACAGTTAGGTGAACCTTAAACCCTGATCGATTAACCCATGTTATTTGTGTATGGGTGGTGATTTGAAGCTCACGGTAGTCTGTCGGTGTGCCATCTGGTTTCATCATCTCGATACAGAGCCATGCCGTTTTGATCTTCTTCTCAGGTTCGGGTTCCGGTTTTTTACTCCGTAAAACCCGGCGTATGAAGTCCAACATGTATATGCACCTATGAAACTGCTCCAACCCCGGTTTGGGGATTCTCCAGTTCTCCGGTCGCATTTAAAAATGTGCGATATGCCGAGATCACATCTGATAGATATAACCATGCACCTTCTATCGGGTCAAGTACTGAATAATAATACATTGTCGGTACAAGAGGGAACTGGTTTCTTTCTTGGTATACCATGAAGATGTCAGTACCTCTGTATTTTCGTTTTACTATTGTCGGTTCTTTTGACCGCGAGATCTGGAATGCAATTCGTTCAATATCCTGTTTGTCTTCACTATCTGCGAAAAGATGAAGCCCGTTATTCCACATCCGATCAGATACCCATTTCAGATATTCAGAGGTGATAGTAAGTTTTGTCATATGCATATACACCTCGTTATTCTTCGCTCATCCAGAATGGAGCTGCTGCGTCGGCATACCATTTGTCCTGAGCGATCTGCCAGCACTTCTCAACCTCGGCTTCCGTTTCCTTGCATGGGATCTCAGGGGTCGTATACCGGCACGCTTTACATTCACGGTTCCTGAACGTCTGCAATGCTCCCTGATGATATAAGTAATTGATTTGTGCATGTGTCATGAACTTATCCCGAAGAGTCATGCGAGCGCAATGGAACGAAGTTTGTTCGTCGAATTGGTATTCCCCGCACCCGCCAAGAGCGTAGAGATATTCTTCGGTGATCGCATCTACAACTGACCGCCAGTGTCCGTGCAACAACGTTACTTTTTCTTCCTGCATATGTATTCACCTGTCGCTTGGAGTTGTGTCCGCTACCTGTTGTGTTCTGGTTCGCTCTGCCACTCGGATCCGGGACGCTTCCTTGTTCGCCTGTTCCTGAATCCATCCATTGACCTCAGACATGAGCCGGAGAATGAAATCCGATTGTTCTTTGTTCGTTACTTTTCTTCCGAGCGCCCGTTCAAGAGCTGGTCGGGTTTCCCGTCGATAAACGGTTAATGCAAAGTTTGTCGTTCTTCTCACTTCCTTTTCCTGAATATATATGCAGGTTACAACGAGTTCTTGGTCTCGGGCAGGTCTGCCTGCTGTTGCTCAAGCGGATCAGTTGTTTTACTCATCTGTCATTCCTCCGCTGAACATTGCCATGCTGAATAGAGGATCAATACCAAGATCATCCCGACAAGGATATAGAAAAGGTTCGCCGCAATGGTTCCGAATACCAGTCCGAGGATCAGGTTCATAATGCCTGTCACCGGCGGGTAGAAGGTTGATAAGATCGTCGCTCCGACATAGGCGAAGATCCCGCCGATGAACGCTTTGATGATCCATTCAAACAGGGATACGAAGATCTTGCTCATCCTTCGGAAGATACAGGGATAATACTCTTCCTTCACCGTCGTCATCATATATATTTGTCCTCCTTATGTTAGGGGAGATCATTATAGATCATCCTTTTTCTTTTTGAACCTGTTCGCTGCTTCAACCCCACTGATTATTTGCTGATTCCCGAGGATGTAAAAACCTGGAGCTCCCCCGGAATTGATCGTGTTCAACCAGTCTTCATACGTGGCAGACATATCTCCGAAGGCACTTGCTCCATTATCTGCAAGCCATTTGGCTAACTCTTCCGGGGATTCCATAACAGGGGATATTGGTGTCCCTTCGCTGCATGTTTCATACATCTGATAATGGGTTTTTTCTTCATCTGGGAAATCTGGCATATAATCTTCTTTTTCTGGTTTCCTCCCATCCCATTCATCGAATGTCATATCTGTGGTATCATATGGTTTCCATCCCCCGTGATAGTCATCGACGAATCCTTGATCCCACTTTTCCTTTCCGGTTTCCCACCGTTTTAGGGATTCTGCAAATCCTTCAAGCAAAGGGATATATCTTCCCTTGTTACTGGGGTGCTTCCAGTTTTTTGGTACACGTCTTACTTCTCGTCCCATACTCGTTTCACTCCTCTCCCTCAACCTCTCCGGTTCCCCCACAGATCGGACATGGGATCTCCTGCCATGAAAAACCGTTACCATCTTTCGCGGGTTTCAGGACGGTATAAAATCCGTTGACACAATCCCATTTCGGACATTTCTTTTTGATCTGCATATGCATTCCTCAAAATAGGTCAAGGACTCTGCGGGATTTGGGAACTACCATGTTGGGGTTCGGTATCTGTTCCGGTTCCGGTTCCTTTGATACTGCCGGTTCGTCCGTGTTCACCGGGACGGGTTTGTTCTTTCGATTCCTCTTTGCCACACCAGTTCACCCGCACGTCGTAAGTGTTACTACACCCGCCTTGGTAATCATATGTTCCTGATCAAACTCTTCAAGAGCTTCGTTCAGTTTCCGGATCGCTTCGTTTGTGGGTTTCCCGTTCTTGCCGAGTAACCCTTCTTTCTTGCATTGAGCATATACCCGTAACGCAAGCGCTCCGCGATCCAGGCTTCTCGAATGCTCAACGTCCTCTTTGGTTAGGATGATTTTCATGCTTCCACTCCAAACTGCTTTTTGTATTCGCTGCAATTATACATCTCGCCTTTACAGGTTCCGCATTTCCCGGCATCAGATCCATCAGGGATCTTTGCGATCTCTCCTGATAGGTATTTGTGGATCATTGCCCTTGCCACTTTCAAAGAGGGGTACCAAATGGTATCACACCCTTGCCATTTCGGGCTGCAAGATATTGGTCAATTGCCGTACCCGATAATACCGGGTACAGTTCCGTACTTCTTTGAGCATATACGCCCGGCGTTCTCCAATCGCCCGGCTTGATTTGCCCGGCGTGATCTTCTGCGATTCTTTATAGATCCGGGCGGCCTTTGCACAGTTCCAGAACCGGATACAGTTTACACAATCGTTTGTCATAAGCCTAATACCTCCGTTACTTCTGAATGATTCTCCTTTAACCACTCGATATTATTTTGAAGTTCTGTTATTTCGATACCTCGTACCCTTCGCGGGTTGACAACAATCTCCGATTCACCCCGTTCATCAGAATACATATACACATCGGACTTCCGAACCCGCCCCTCCAGCAACCTGCTGTCCGGATGGCTCCATCGTTTCGCAAACCAGATGGCTTTCTCTTTTTTCAATGACCAGCTTAACCCTCTTCGTTTTGTCATCTTACGTTTGACCAGCGTTTCCGAATATCCCCGATACACCGTGAACTCGTCCGGTAAACCGTTCAGGAATGCTTTCTCTTCACCCGTCATCAGTTTATCCCGATCGGCTTGATTGAACATGCCGATCAGTTCATTGATCCGTGTCTGGTGCGGGAACTCTGTTGATAACCACGCATCTTTTAAGATCGATTCGTATTCCCCATTCATGCTGAACGCCCGGGTTACAAAGTTCAGGATTTGCAGGCGGTTAGGTTTATGTATATACAGAAAGAATTGTGATACCGTCTTGGACTGTTCCTCGGCGTGGCGGTAAAGGAAATCAAGTGCCTTGTTCTTATTCTCATCACAGTTCAGGATCACCGTTTCCCGTTCTCCCCCATCCTCGCTAGGCAAGAAGATGATATTCCCCCCGAACTCCGGGTTACCGACCATGACCTGAACCTGTTGGTCAAGGGATAACATCTTGATTACACCGACTAACATTCTAGGCGTGAGTGCGGTTTTTTCTGGCACGTTTCTTCCCCCGCGAAATTTTCCTGGGTCTGGTTGCGATGCGTTTTCGACCTGCATATATATCTTCCACCATACCAAGTATCCCTCGTTCCTTCACCCAGAAATATATTCTGAGAGTGTACCAACCGCTTGCAATGAAGGCTATCGCTCCAAGTGTGACAATGATTAGAAAGTCCATAGGTGTTCACCAATCCTAGATTACATCTTTGGCGCAAAGTAAACAAGTATAAAAAACAATATTGCAAACGCGATCATAAATAGGAGGAGCCCTTCGATGACGATCTCCCAAATTGAGTCGTTAGTTTTTACCATATGTATTCACACCCGATTTATGGAAGATTTGTTTTTCTGTTCGTATGAAATCTGCACAGTCTTTGAATTTCTCTTTCATGAAGTTTAAACGGTTGAATTGATCTTCCAGATCTGATAGAATGAATTTCTCTTTTGCCTCTTTCCATGCTACGTCGTGTTTCTCACAAAGGAAAGTCCAGAATAGTTCGCAGTGTCCGCACTTGTCTTCAACCTGCATATGTATTCTCCTACGCTGCGATACCGTCCCTGAACTTGATTGCCCGTGATACAACTTCCGGGATATCGAAGTCTGAGATATACTTGCCTTTCCCCCGCCCGAAATTAAACGGTTCTGCCAGTTTAAGAGCGCAAACGATCTCCATCATCCGCATTGCTTTCGTTCACTCCGATCGCTTCCAGAATTTCTGTTGGCAAAACCCGATCCCGATCCTCACTCTGATCTCTTCATCGGTCAACTTCGCCAGAAGTGCACGACCCAACGCCTCACCGGATTTATCGATCTGCATATAAATCAATTTGATCTTTCAGTACCATCCGGTATGCGTCGATCGTCGCATAGCACCTGTTGATCTCTTCGTTCTGTTCTTTGCTCAGTCTTGCTTTGCTTTCGATCGCTTGCTCTCGTTGATCGTTCGCAATATCGCGATCCCTGATCAGATCATTGATCGTTGCGTTCAGGTTCTGGATACCGGTTTCAAGGTTCCGGATATATTGTTCGTACTCTTCTTTTTTTGTCATGATAATTACCCCGCCGTTGCTGCTGGTGCCTTGCACTTCTCGTACAGTTTCCATCCGACATTCACGGCTTTGAGAATTGGCATACCGTCAAACTTCGCCCGGTTCTGTTCGTTCAATGCGTCATAGATTGAACATAGCATTCCTGCCGTGAATGAATCCAGCATAACACAATCCGTCTTCATTACCCGCTTTGCTCCGGGTATGATCTCGGTGATGTGTTGATCGGAATATCCTTCAGCCTGAAGAGCTTCGATCTCGTCTCCGATATCTATATACAGTTTCGTTTTCTTCGTCGTTACCTTGTTTCCTGTCGGGATGTGAACCAGACAATACCCATGTTCCTTTACCCAACGTGCCGCCGCTATCCATGATGTTGTCATGCCTCGTTCCTCCCAGTCAAAACCGGGATCGTGCCGGTATGATCTCCCCTTACGAAAAACCGGCAATGCGGGCATACATCAAACCAATCGACTGCCCTGCACCTGCCTACCGCCGGGCTCATGATATCGCACCCCCGGCGAAAAATGATCCATCACGGTTATGATAAATCCCGGCGCCATGAATGACGCTATATGGGAGATCCAATACTCCGATCGGTTCTTCATTGCCGATCACATGATCCTCTTTAATTTCAGTAATACGCACTGCTTTAACGCATGCGCCCGGGTTATCCGGATCAACCGGCAAATATCCCGATCCCGTGACAATCAGATCGCCCGGTTCAATTTCGGTTAATCCCTGATTAAGCTGGCACGCCCGGATCCCGTTAGCCCGGATAAAGATCGCGGGTTTAACGATATAGAGATCGCCGGTTTTTCTCAGGACTGTTCTAAGGGTGAACGTATTAGTATACGCACCCCCGCCAATACCGATCGCAGTCTTTCCGCTCTCGGTTCTTTCCGTTTGAATGATCGTATTTTATCACTCCTTAAAATGAGCGTGTGATCCCTTTGATAAAAGATCGCGGGCTCGTTTTTATCTTCAGTCGATGCATTATGCGATCTGCATATACAGATCGCTTATTCCTACTCCCGGATCGAACCGGATCATCTGATAATGAAAAAAGGAGATTAGATTTCTTTTTGCCAAGGGTATCTTAATCTGATCCTCTCGGAAAGTTCGGGTTTCTCAAGGATCTCAAGTCTGGCGTATTCTGGGAGAGGGTATGCTCCGTTTGAGCTGTCGCCAAATACAATATCTGTCCGTCCGTCCTCTTTCACCGAGTACATCCCGTGATCGTGTCCAGATCTCCGATCTACGTCGTGTTGCATTACCATTGAGCCGTCAGAGTACACGTGGATTGCAACGTATTTTTTGTAGTTCTCTCGCTCTTCTTTACATACTTCTATCGTGGTTTTTGTCATATTTTTTTAACACCTCATTACACTGCCGGATTAATCCGGTATTCTCACTGCCGGTTATGAGCCGGATCCCGATCGCATATAGTGAGTATACTTTTACCCGATCCCATATGCGATCGGGCTCTATATCGATTCTATGAAAGGAAATAAAAGGGTTTTGTTTATACCGGTTCAAAATACCGACAATCCGGGCAAACGTCAAAATGATCGCACGCCCGGTTTTTCGCTCTGATCTCTTCCTGTTGTTTTGGTGTTGGGTACTTGTTAGTATCGATCTGAAAATCAACACACTTCCAATCCGGCGTTATGTCAAACTTTTTTGACGTGCACCTTCCATAAACTGATCCCATGTTTTACCACTCCTGAAAAGATTAGATATCCAGAACCGGCTTATTCCCGGTCGCTAACAATACCTTTTTGGGTTGATCCTCTTCTGACTGTACCGCCGGGCTCATATCGGGTATTTCCAGAGCCGCACCCCGATCGCGGGCTTCGTCCATGATGATTAAGAGATCTTCTTTTAGCTCGTTGATCTGGTTAGCCATTACCCGATCCCTCATCTTCTGGATATCTGCCGTCACTCCCGGATCACTGATGATATTCAATCCGTCCATACGAGTAAGCATTAACAAAAGGGATTTCTGACTTTTTGGTGTAAGCGCTTTCCCTTCGTTTTTCTGGATATGCTCTTCAATCCGCTTTAATGCTACGCCGTGAACGTGAATCCGGATCGTGCTTAATAGCGCGTCAAACTGTGATCCACTGGCCAGGTCCGGCATATCGATTTTGATAAATACCGGCGTGCAGTGCAAGGACGGATCGATCTCTTTCATTTCAAGATCGGCTTTTTTACATGCGTCAATAAGCTGATCCTTTCCAAGCTGATTGGTGAAATACGCACCGAAAAAAGGCATACTGCAAAACGATCGCCGGGAGTTTATCACTTGTCGGATCGCGCCAATTTCGCGCCGGGTTTCTTTACAGTGCTCGTATTTTATTTCCCGGGTGTAATCATCAATATCTTTCGATTTCCCTTTAAACTGCGATCCCATAGAGATTTTAGTTAAATAAAGGGTTTGGTTTGGATCAAACATTGTTGGCATTGCCATAATTTACACGCTCCTCTTTGTTTTTTCTGGTTGCGTTATTGCAAGCGCAGCGTTTTTCATTTTGATATTTTTCACATCTACTTTGACGCCGTATTCTTTTGCCATGAACGTTTTGAAGGTTTCAAGCTCCGTTAAACACATCTTGCCGGTGTACCCCTCAGTTTCAAGGGTGAAACCTTCCGGGGTAATATCAAATACCATTTTCTTTTTTGCCATGCCGGATCACCACATCGCCTGAGCTTCAATCCGGGCTCCGGTTTTGGTTTTTGTTGTGTTTGCTTTGAACCGTTTGCGTTTGCAATAATCCAGTGCGCCGGCTTTAAGATAATTCAATTCAAAGGATTTTTTCACCCGGTGAACTTCTGAGTCACATAACCAGGTATCGATCTGCATGTTCCAAATACCGGCGGCATTCCTGACAAAACGCAGGTTTCCTTTTGTCTGATAACCTTCGATCGGTTTATACCGGGCTACAATCAGATCCGGGGCTCTTTGTTCAAAGGTGATCCCGGGGCATTCCTCAGCCATAAGCGCGATCGCTACTTTGATCCCCCCTTCGTTGTTAATTTCCGGGCTTGTTGTGCACGTTGAAATATGAGACACTTTTTTATCACTCCGTTAAAAGTGAGCGTGCGATCTCCCGGTTTTTTTACCAGGGTCTAGGAAAATTTGGTTTCCTTACTGCATATGTATTTTGATCGCGTGCTCGTTTTTAGTCTCCTGTTATATCATGCGATCCGGTTATGCCAGATCGCTTATTCTCACTCCCGGAATGAACCGGCGCTGTTTTACCCGATAGTAAAAAGTGAGATATTTACCCGCAAAAATCTATTGAAGGTTTATCGAAGGTGATCCCATACTCGGACTTTAAGAAATCCAATAACTCCCGGGCTTCACCGGAAATTGTAGCACTGACTTTATTATCAGTGATCAACACTTCAAAAGATCCGAGTTTTTCAGCGGAATTAATGATCTCCTGATCCCGCTCGGAAAAATCTAATGTGTCCATGTTAGATCAGATCTCCAGTTTCCGGCTTGTTATCCCTTCGAATTTCACGGGCTCTTTTTGGGTTTCTCCTGCCGGTTCTGCGTTATTCTCACACCAGAGCCGGATCGCGTCCAATACGTCCTTTTTCTTAACGCTGATCGGTTTTACCTTTCCGATCTGACTGATAATAATTTCATCGGATAAGGGTTTCCCTTCGTCAAAAGCGATCGTTAAGCTTTCCTGAACGATATTCCGGATCTCCCGTCCAACAAACCCCGGTGATTTTTCCGAGAGTTTTTGAAGATTGAAGGTTTCCGGATCGCGCCCGATCGCTTTTATCTGGATACTGAAAATTTCGCTCCGTTCTTTTTCAGTCGGGATATCAACGTAATAGATTTTTTGGAACCGGCTTAATAGTTCAGATGGTAGATTTTGAGGGTTATTACAGGTTGCAAGGAGAAACAATCCCGGTTTTTCTTCCATGTCGGTAAGCAATGTTCCGAGAGCTGAGCTGTCTTCCTGATGCATTTCAGCGCCCGATCCCCGGCTTATGGACTTGTCGATCTCGTCAACCCATAAGATCGCCGGGCTAATTGCATGTGCCGTTTTTAACCCTTTAATCATGTTCTGCCCGGTTTCACCAACCCATTTAGATCGCCCGGCTGCCATGTTCATTAATAAAAGTGGTTGCTGCATGGCATTACTGATCGCCTTAGCAAAAAGGCTTTTTCCCGTGCCAGGTAACCCGATAAGGAGTATACCACGGGGTGGATTAATACCAAATTGTTTAGCTTCTTTACTAAACATTTTCGCAGCGCGCCCGGCATATTTTTTCAGGTTTTGCATGCCGCCAATTTCGTTCATTGTGTCGGTAGTATCGAAATATTCCAATATACCGGCTTTTTTAATGATCTGTTTTTTCTCGGATAAGATCGCCGGGATATTCAGATCTTTGGTAACAATACACCGGCTTATAATATTGGCGATCTCTTCATCGGTTAAACCTAAACATGCATTGATAAGCGCGTCCTTATTCTCTTCATACTGTTTGAACATAACGGGCTCTAACTTTTCCAGCATTGAAAGGTGATCCGATAATTTTTTCCGGGAAAATGATTTTCCGTTATACACTACCGGATCGCCCGGGTCCGCTTTCAAGATCCCGCGCTCCTCATCGATCTGATCCGTCACTCCGTTTAATGTGTAAGTGATCCGGGCGTCTATTTCATCCCGATCGGGTAATGGCAGATCAAAAACGTTCATGCTTTTCTCTAAATCAGTCGGTATTTTGAACTGAGGGGAAATGAAAATAACGCTTTTCCGGGTATTCTGTAATGACGTTGCAAGATCCCGGATTTTCCGGGGGATCTCCGGGTGATCCGGGCTGTCAGTAAATTTATGGAAATCCAGCATAACATAGATGATCCCCTTTCCGTTAGTTTTTGCGCTCTCAATATCGCATAGCGCTATGAAGGGATCACTTTGTCCGGCTTCTTCTTTTTGTTCTGCGTCAACTTCATTAAATCCTGCCGTACAAGTCCAGGTAATGACCTTCCGGTTAACGCCTTCATCATCTGCGATCTCTTTGATAAGTTGGATGGCTCGGGCTTCTTCAAAGGTTTCTAAAACCATCAGCGGGCTTTTCGCTCTCATCAACGTGATCGCGTTTTTCCTTAACTCATTGATCTTCGTTGTTATCACCTCAAAAAGTGAGCGTGCTTTTTAGCGTGCTCGTTTTTTTCTCCTGTCATAAACTGCGATCTGTATATGCAGATCGCTTATACCCTTTATCGGATTGAACCGGATCATCTGATATGAAAAAGGGTTATTCAATAAGGAAATTTCCTTTAAACGTTTTGTTATCATCAATGATGTTATTGATCATTTCGATCATATCTTCTTCATCTGTAAAATTGTGCCCGAAATCAATAACATCCACTAACCGATCGTCGGATCCTGTAATCTGATCGCTGAAGTCTAACGGTTCTCCTAATATAGATTCAAACAGATTCATAAACTTTTTTTGTGCATTATCATGTACCATTGCAGCGCGGGCTGATCGGTTTGCCAGCGTTACCAGTTTTTTAATTTCTTTTCGTGTAATTGTCCTCATTTTTTATCACTCCTTTGATCGTGCAGTCTCATAGCGGTTCTAATGATTTTTATAAGGGTTTGCTCCTTATACCGGGCTGATCGATGCTTAAACGTGCCAAACAAACGATCTCCAAAAAATCCCTTTCCGGTAAAACCTGAGATCTCTATCAGGTTACCGGCAGTAAATAAGGAATGTAAGAAAGTGTAAAATCTTGTTATTCGTTGTCTATTCCGCTTCGAAAGTACTGACGAGTTATACCCGTTTTTCCCTCCTGCGTAATACCCTCGCGGGTATTGGTGAGATACTAACCATTGCTTTTGATCTGAGGAACTGAGCGGTATAAAGGTTATACCGGGGTATCTCATTTTATCGGATAATAACGCTGACGGGTTTTATCCTTCTCAGCTTTCCTATCCTCGCTCATAACTCCGGGTTTCTCTCGGCTATTACTGTTTAGTATTCCCCTCACTCGGGTTTATCAGTGGATCCTTTGTGTCACCCAGATCGCTCTATGGGTTTGCCCTTACCAGTCATTGCCCTGAGATTTTAGGGCTCCTAACGGGTTATCAAACCGATCTAATTACTACCGCTTAGGGGAATATTTTCACTATGGATCAATCCGTGATCCGCGCCGGTTACCGTCCGTTTGTGTTTCTTATCACTCCCTTCTTATAATCATATATTGGCGCTCAATTAGTATATATACTCTCTACTCGGATATACGTTTAGAGCGCTGCACGCACTATCTAAAAGGGTGATCAGGCTCTCATCGGGCTCTATGATGCGGTTTTTTGGCTATGAGCGCATAAATCCACATATGAGTATATACAATCTGCTCAATTTATCCTTTATTTTCCAAGCGCACCCTTTTTATTCGTTTTTGAAAAAAATTTCTGATCGCGCTCCTGAGGAGTAATATAACGTCCATTATATACGCTCATATGCATACATATACCCGCATGCGGGTATGGGGTTTTTGGAGATTGAAATGTATTTTTCTGTTTTTTTCAAAAAAATGCTGACAGGTCACGTTTTTTAGCATGATTATATGAACGGAAATACCGCAATTTCGCAAACACCGGATCGTGTCCTACCGATCGACCCCCGCCCCCAAACATAATTTAAGATAATATATCATTTTTTTTAAAAAAAAATTTTCGTAGATCCTTATAGGGATCTTACTTACCAGAGAATCCAAAACTAATAATCATATGATACGTGATCACCTTTTGACAGAAATATGATTATTATCAATTTCCGTGAGGGTATTTCCGATCTGCATATAGAGATTGTCAGAACGATCGCACGCCCGGGAAAAATTTTGCCGGTCCGGGAGATTGAAACCTGGGTCCACGCGAGATCTCATTTGCTACCTGCATATGGATCTCCAAAAACCGAGAGAATCGATCCGATTTCCAATTCCGGGCGTCACTACCTGCCTAGCTGTCCGGTTGGGGGGATACGATCATGCCTAGCCACCCGCGATCGGGCAAAGGAACCCCTGTTTTGGCCGTGCCGGGTTTCCCCAAGAACCTGATCCTAGGCGTGCCTAGTCCCAAGGAACCCGGGTGCAGGCACGTCTAGCTGATATTGAACTGGAACAAGGCATGCCGAGTTCACCGTAATATATATCACTTGCCTAGTACCTACTATACAATAAGTGAGGTGATACTGATCATGGGACGAGAACCGAAAGAAGTTCGTAGATATCGTAAGCAATCTGGTCGAGTCAGAAGTGTTGCCAAAGATAAGATGCTGCCTGCCATGTTTCCCGGATTGAGGATATCGAAGAACGGGAAACCCTACAGTGAAAACCGCAGGAACCGGTCGGACATGAATAAGGGAGCCCGGCTGTAATGGCATGGCGACACATCCCCTTTGAGGAGCTCAGGAAGATCAAATACCTCCAAATCGGGAAGAGGTATCGGGGATGCGTAATTACGCAGCCTATTAAGAGAGAGGTTGCGGAGTTGTTGAAATCGCGGTCAAGGAGAGGGTAGATTGGTATCGAGAGGAATTCCAAGAAAAGAGCATCATATGAGAGAACATCACGCTGGTCGTCCTGCCCGGGGGAAATTGATTAAAACATCTATGACCAGACGGGCACCGAGCCGGAGATCGCCAAGTGAACATGAACCAAAACATAAAGGGAGATGTGCGTTCTAAATGCCATCGTGCACTTGCGGGAAAAGTAAGGGGCGTGTTGCGATGGTTCGTGTCGGAGTCAATCGTGCTCCCCAGAAGAACATTTATCGATGCCCAGTCTGCGGGAGGACAAAACGAGCATCATGAGTCACTACGCACAAAGACGGGATCCCCCTGCTGATCCTAACCACAAACGAGCGGCAAGTTGCGGGGAAGTCGCCCGGTTGCAGAAAGTCAAGAAGTGGAAGGCCACTGCGGGTAAGAAGCCCTTAAACCAATATTGATTCTCTTTTTTAAACCAGTGGATTTGCGTGCTGTATA